>VAOU01034128.1_pt1 | contig 20092 bp, 28 predicted proteins | sample 3393871 | NCBI WGS metagenome assembly VAOU01 (sample SAMN08290440, study PRJNA428436) | hydrothermal vent metagenome | isolation source: Deep-sea hydrothermal vent chimney | place: Atlantic Ocean: South-mid Altantic Ridge | depth 1820 m m
CGTGCCGGCTCCTTTCTTAACCGCCTGTGTGGCGGGACAGCCGCTAAATGTATTTAGTAAATCCGGTTGAAATTTCTTAACCGCCTGTGTGGCGGGACAGCCGTTTAATACTCCCCCAGCTCCACCCTGACGTTTCTTAACCGCCTGTGTGGCGGGACAGGAGAATATAGCTGATTATCCATCCAGTTTGTGTTTCTTAACCGCCTGTGTGGCGGGACAGCCCATATCGAGCCAACTGCATAGCCAGCCACTTTTCTTAACCGCCTGTGTGGCGGGACAGAAGACAATATATCATAATATTAACTACAAAACAATAGTATATACAAAAATATCTAAAAACACATGAAATTTCAATGTTTAAAACAAATATTATAAATCAATAGCTTATAAAACAACATATTTTCTATGGTATTAATATTGTGATTGATTTAATCATCACGTGGTGTATAATATCCAATATGAACATTATTATTTCAATAGATGCAGAAAAGCGCCAGAGAAAAAATATAGTTAGGATACTAGATAGGTATGCTACAAGATTTACTAATACTGTATGGCATACTCCAATAACACAAGAAGGAGTATTTGCACTAAAAAAGGAATTGTCTTCAGTTGTATCTAAACATTCTAATATACACATACACAAAACAACCAGACACGGTGTCTCACTGTTATACACTATTGGTAACAGCAACGAGCGGTACATAAAGAGTTTAAGATCTAAAATTAATAAATCTCCAGAACTTACCATCATACCGTTACTTGCTAAACTGTCGGGATTATCTCACGACCTTGGTAAGATATTCCCTATGTTTCAAAACAAAATTAGAGGTCTTTCTGTATCTATTTCCGATGCGGTAAGGCATGAGGTTCTATCTACTATAATTCTACACCGTGTTTTATTTGATGGGACGCCCACGACAGACGATAAGTTATTCGTTATCTCACCACGGGATATTAATAACTTGAATGTCCACCTGGAAGATTTTCTCAGGAGAAACGTATCCTACACAAAATTTTTCTACCTATCCCCAACACTAACCCACCATAAGATGATTCCAGGCGATTTTAACAATAGTGGAGAATTGAGTAATATAAATAGTGAAGAATTGGTAGAGATACCAGATACCAACATATTGAATATACTAAACGATATAATCAATATCAAAAACAAAATAGATGGCATAATTAAAAAATATAATGTTACACCTGGGTTTATGGAATATGCTTCAAGAATAGCAAGAATGTCCTTAATTGTTGCAGATCATTATATATCTGCTAAGGACGAAAGGAACAATAAGGAGTTCCATAAAGAATACAAGTGGTATGCTAATACCTATGGTAAGCACTTGAACCAGCAGCTCGATTGGCATCTGAGGAACATTGGTGACACCGCAGAAAAAATATCAAGGGAGATTCTGTTTAGGAGGCATGATTACAGTACTCCGGATACATTATCAGATGATGTTTTCAATCTTATAAACTCCGGGTTTTCATGGCAGGAAGATAGCATTAGTGAAATACCCGGGCAGACAGATCCATGTTTTTGTATTTTAGATGCCCCAACTGGCTCAGGCAAGACTGTGGCTTATTCGAAGCTGGCCCTAAAAATAAAAGAATCTACTGGCAGTATGGGTAAGATAATCATAGCGCTTGGGTTAAGAACATTAACGCAGCAAACATTTGATGAGTATAAAGATCTATTCCCAGCAATGGTGAATAATCTTAATATGGTGATGGGTGGGCAGAATGTTAAATTTAAAACAGATACTGAATTCAACACCATGGAAGAGCAATCGGAGACATATACATATTCAAGTACTGATAGTTGTGAACCTCCTGAATATATAAAAAAATATGTAATTAATAAAAAAGCAAATACTTACATTGACAAAATATTCGGTAATTTAATCACAGTCTCAACCATAGACTATATCATTAATGCTGGAGACCAGACCAAACAGGCACTACATATAACGTCAGAACTGGCACTAAATGATGGAGTATTAATTCTTGATGAGATAGATGATTATAGTCCCAATCAATTGATCGCAATAAAGCGTTTGATGTTCTCCGCAGCCATCATGAATTGTAGTGTTATAATATCCTCAGCCACCATATCCAAGGAACTAGTATCCGAATTATACAAGGTGTATAATAGTGGTAGGTCCGGTGTCAAAAACAATGATGAATACATAGCTCCTGTATTGATGTGTAATGAAAATTCTCAGGCATTCTTCAATGGTGGGTGTGAAGCAATGGTTGACAAATACAGTGAGCATCATAACAATGATGTAAAGGATGAAAGAAGGATGTTTGAAATCAGGGATATTATATCCGGGGTTGGAGGACCGGAAAGCTCATTCTTTGACACTATTCATACGTATATAAACGATCTTCATGGTATCAACAAAACTAAAGTCAATGGATGTAATATCAGTTTTGGAATGGTACGGTTCGCCAATATAGGAGTGCTACAGCAGTTCATTACTCATATCAGCGCTCTAAATAATGAAAACATAATATATCTTCCCTATCATTCCAGGTTCATAGACAAGGATAGGGCAAGGATTGAGGGTTGGTTGAACTTAGTAATGAAACGAAAGCGCGGGTGGGAAAGTAAAATTATGGAAAATCCAATTATCAGTGAAATAACCAATAACAGAAAAGATGTTACTATTGTCATTGTTGCATCCCCGGTTATAGAAGTTGGGAGGGATTATGACTTTGACTGGTCCATAATGGAGCCATCATCTTGTAAACAGATTATACAAACGTTTGGTAGGGTAAAGCGCCATAGATCAGGATCAGCGAGTGATACTGATGTAATCATACTTAACGAGAATTACAAAAGCTTTGTCGGGGGCAAAGATGCCTTGATATTCTCCAAGCCAGGATTTCAGAGCGATGGTAGAGATGGAAGAATAAGCACACCTACCTATGATGGATTATGTACTATGAGAGATTTATTAGGGATAGACCCAGGATTGCAATTTAATATGTCTACCAATGACTGGATCGGAACAAAGTTTTGGGAGTATGATGTCAAAGCTATGAGCAAACCATTGCGTGAACATGACAAACACCACGATGACAGGAAGATAAAGGAACAGTTCGATATTGCATCATACAAGAATTACCGTCTTAGAGATTTCAATTATTCAGTTGAAGTATCAAGAAATCACGGTGGTGAATATCATATTAAGAACGATAAAGATAAATGGAACTCATGTACTGTAGAATGTGATAACTTTAATGGTGTGAATCTGGTGTTCGATACTAGATTGTTAGACATGTCTCCACCGGGAGAAAACATGATATCGTTACCACTGTATAGTAACGATGCTGTTTCAGATTATATGGATGCTGGGTGGTTGGGATTCAAAAGGGTTGACACGTGATTAACGTTATGATATAGTCAGTGAACTATTATTATAGTTTAAAGGAAGATGATGGCTAATAAAATGCAGGATTTCAGTACTATCGGCAACCACTTAGATGAATTTGTTCATCTTAGTAATAGGTACATTAATTCAAATATTAGTGAACACGCCAGCGAGAAGAGATTCTCAGAGGCTGAGTTGGATGAGTTACCATCGGTTGAGGATTGTCCATACATTTCAGATTCACTGGTTATGCAGGAAGATGGAGTCTTTATGGAAGGGATGGATTCTAACACCGTAGGTGGTGTGAAAAAGGATAAGGTCCAAATAAAGAAAGTCATTTTGGGTGTCCAAGATGACATGAGTAAGGTAGAAAACTATTCCGTCATACTGCTAAAATCTATCATTTCTTCGTTGAAAGCAAAAGGATGTAATACGGTTCATGCGCGTTGCCTACGCAGTAAATCTATTTTCATACCGTCCGGTGGTGGTAGTTACCTTGATTCTTCTGTGGTAGCAGGTTCTTATATTTCCAGAAAAATTGGAGAAGATAAGAAGCTACTTATTGCGATTAAAAGTGGAGCCAAGATACACACTATTAAGCCTGAAATTATTTCAGTTGGTGGTGGAAATCCAATAAATGTTAGCTACATATCATCTAAAAAAGTTATTCAAAACAACGTATTGGTATTCGATATACCTAAGGTATTCTACACGGGTGATACGAAAGGTCAACGTTCGTTCCAGGCATACCAGATCGTAAAACGTGCTGAACATAAAGAGACGTTTTTCCCAATTCCTATTGTATTATTAAATGAATATAAAGAGTGTATAGGTAAGCTTAATTCAAATTGGAACAGTACTATACCAAATTTGGAAAAGACATCCGCAAATATTGTTCGGGTAGTTAAGCGCCAGTGTGCTAATTGGAGGGAAGAGCTGGATTCAACTAATAATTTCAATATAGATGATCTAACTGATATGAATAAGGTATTGTATAATTGGGATACTGATGGTATAATTGATTATCTTTTCAGTAGGGTTACTAACATCAAAGTTGGTGTTGGTAAAAATCTTGGCGATCAGATAGAAGAACAGATTCGTCGATCATTTAAAACAGTTATATCGGGGACATAACATGTACTACAAAATTGATATCGAGGTGCAACGCCCAAAGTCATTCAAGACTTTCAATTGCGTAACCTCTATATATGTTCTGGAAGCATATATGCTTATGCATAAAATATTCGAACATATCAATAAGATAACTGTCAACGGAATGGCTATGATAAGCCACGGTGGTGTATCTCAGATGATGAAGGAGTACGGATCATATTCGTGTGGTAAGCCAGGGGGAGTATCTCAGACTATTTCGGTATCGAAGTCAAACAATAAGAGCAAGAAGTATATAGAAACCCAACATCAACCAGGAAACATATATGATGATCTTATTTCACTTTCGTTAATCGTAGATATTGAAGACGATGATATTGAGTTGTCTGATGTATATGATGATTTTCGCCGTTTAGCTGGTGGTGACATTACCGATGTAAAACTCACACAGATCGGTGATACTAACAGGAAACTAAATGAAGTGATCGGGCAGGGATGGGTTATTCTTGACAGAAAAGATCTGGTCAAGAAGTTTGGAAGGTATGACACATTGATAGGTATAAACACGGGAGCTATACAGGAGCAATATGCCATAGAGAAGGATGGCAGGACTGTAAAACCGCACCTTACTATTGCCAATCTGGGATATCATGTTGTAGGTTCAGATGCGGCTAAAGAATTTCACACCCACGAGATCCTAACGGGTGCAGTGGAATTACTGAATGTCCACAATACAGAGCGCTCAATTAAAGACTGTCTCTGGAAATGGACTAATTTTTCTAACATTTTTGTATTAACACAGGAGTTTAATTAACATGGCAACATCAAATAAACCTAAGATGCCTAGTGTATCTAAAAGTGACAAGGCAATGGTGTTTACTAATTTCGCTTTCTACAACCTAGAAGATGGTGTAGGATCACCGGTTGCAGTCGAATTCAGGTCTCGTGCTGCATTGCAGAATATCAAACAGAAGAAGGACGGTTCTGATAATACTGCAAATGTAAGTAACGGCGATGAAGCATACCTTGTTAGCACCACTGATGTACTTCGTGTTGCTGGCAGCTTTACAGTTATCCCGACCGTTAAACAGAAAACATATCATTTCTCAAGTGGAGACAAAGACGTTATTGAATCCCTGGAAAGTTTGTTTGCAACCATCGGTGATGACCAAAATATCAACAAGGAAGTTTTTGCACTGTATGCAAAACAAATCCTGAATGGTTCATGGTTATGGCGCAACCTTGCGTTGTCTGCTACGGTTGATATTGTAGTTGACGTTGAAGATCCAAGAACTGGAAATATCGTGGAAGAAAATGTATCCACCGCCGAAACACTCTCCGAGTACATGAGTGATTCCTTTTCTGGGGTTTCTCTCTACCGGTTCAATGTTCGTGCTGATATCAAGATGGCTGCCGGAAACGGTGCTCAGGTTTTCCCTAGCCAGGAATTCGTGGATGGTCCAAAGCAGCTTCTGAAGATCAACGGAAATCAGGCCGCATTTCGTGATACCAAGGTATGGAATGCTATCCGTACTATTGACACATGGTATCCAGAGTATTCAACATACAACCGCCCCATTGCAGTAGAGACTCTTGGTGCCAACAAGGATCTAGGTATCAAATTACGTGTCAAGAATGGTTTCATTGACATCATGCTCAAGGCGGTTAGTGATGGTATTTCTGCACTAAGCCATGAGGACAAGTTGTTCTGTGCTGCGGTTATTCATCGTGGCGGTGTGTATTCGGAATAATTCTGATAACTGAGGACATAGATATGTATTATTCTGAACTGAAAGCCATCGATCTGGAATACATTACAATTGTTGCGGATCGTGTACATCATGTTATTGCAAATCTTACTCGTAATGGCCATAATGAAAATTGTGCTGCTATTGACTTTATCAACAAGAACCGTAGAACTGTTGATGTTAGACTGTTTCACCCCAACAAACAGGATTTGGATAGGTTCAATAAAGAGTTCCTTAATTCCAAGAAGATTTTGGCTATTGGGATCTACGGCATGAACATAACTAATGTGCCTGAGTGTGTTAATGAGTTCAAAGTTAACACGCGTTCAAGGAAAACAAAAAAGATCGGGGAGCATCTGATAAAGATCGATAGGATAAGTTCTTCAAATCATAATTCACATAGTGTGCATATAAATACAATGCCATTCGAGGGTGACCCCAATCGGTGGAGTGTAAGCGGCTTTGGATTAGATGCACCAATCCCAGTATTTTAAATGGGTCAAATATTAATAAGTAAGCGTGCGAACATCTTTTATCTAGACCGTGTTAAGATCATGGTTGATGATGGGAGAGTTTGTGCGTTTACTGTTAATGAAATCGGATACAAGGATTATATTAATATACCAGATAAGAACACTTCGTTATTACTTCTTGGTCGTGGTAGTAGTATAACAAATGAAGCTGCTAGGTTGTTATCTGGATCTAATGTTATGGTTGGTTTCAGCGGATCAGGAGGATACCCACCATATACCATGTCAGAATTAGTATTCATGCCATACTACTCCAATCACAGACCAACAGAGTATATGCAAGAGTGGGCTAGGATGTGGTTTGATGAAGTCAAACGTTTGGATATGGCAAAATTATGGATGATAGAAAGAATTAATAATATTGAAAAATATTGGTTAACCAACGAGTTTATTAAAAGCAACGGTATACAATATTCTGATATATTAGATACGTGTAAAAATCATGTAGTAGATATGAAGTCATTACAGGAATTATTATTATTATTAGAAGCAAGATTGACTAAAAAACTATATCATGTCATTGCAAAAACTTGTCTAGATTCAATCTTTAAAAGAATTAGAAGAATAGAAAAGGTAACTACAGTGCAAGATAAAATAAATCACAAATTAGATCATGGCAATTATATGATGTATGGAGCAGCCAGCGCCACTTTGCATTGTCTGGGTATAAGTTTTTCATTCCCGGTGTTGCATGGTGCTACCAGGAATGGTGGGTTGGTTATGGATTTAGCAGATCTGTTTAAAGACGCTTTAATTTTACCTCATGGTTTTGAACAGGGTTTTGTAAACACAAATAATCGTGAGGCAAAATATAGAAAGACAGTTATAACATTATTTAATGATGTTGGATTATTAGATAGAATGTTTGATATGGTTAAAACATCATGTGAGCGATTATAATACCATGGAAGATGTATTGTTTTATAGGTTATTAATTTATAGTGTGTTGCTCTGCTCTGGGTTCATATGCATAACAACCTAGCCACAATCTAGCTGTTCTGGTGTGTTTTCATACTAAAGAATATAATACGGTTCATGGTGTTTTTCAAGCAATTATATAATTGATCAAACCAATAAATAATGATATAATGCTCCAACTATTAAAGAAACTATCATGCGGCTACCAGAACTCATAGAACGATTTTATCACCACAATGACAATTTATCGCGTCCATTATTAGAGTCCGTGATTGTCCCCGAAGTCACGGCTGCAATCAGTGATTGGATTGGTTCTAATGTCCCAGGCGTCCTTATTGGCGGTCTGGCATTATCGTTTTATGGCAAGCCTCGTTACGCAGCCGATATTGATGTATTGTTTATTAGTGATAATTGCGTACCGAAAACCATACCTGGATTTACCAAGATTAGAGATCATGCGTTTCAGCACAATAAGACCCATGTAGAAGTTGAGGTTCTTAGTCCAAAATTTTCAGGCACACCTACCGGATTGGTTAAGGCAGTGGTGAACACCGCTGTAGAATCTAGTGGTATGAAGGTTGCCAGCGCATCCGGGTTGGTGGCCTTAAAGCTGCAACGGGGTTCGTTACAGGATCAAGCTGACATAGAGCAACTAATTAATACCGTGGATATAGATCTTGATCCATATAGAAAGTGGTTAACGAATAATCAATCAATGATGTTTTATAATTTGGTTTCGAGATGAACTCAAACAGGAAAATAACCATACTGAGATCCTACGGAACAGTCCTGCGTGTGGAATTACCATCTAAACCAGTAGAAATATGGTTGCATAACGGGGCGGGGCAACATTCCTGTACTGGGAGTGGTAATAGTATAGAGGAGGCGTTCGATAACCTATATAAGAGATTTGAATCAATGCTGCTGGCTTATGTGGATATGATTGAGGATGACTGCTGAAATTTCATTACACAATTATAAGCTATACTGATTAACTTCTTTATTAGCAGACACACCAGATATGTACATCTTGGTTCCATCATTTTTCATGGTTATCCCAGTTATACCTATATTCTCAGAAGCCGTATCAAATAACACAGCGTCATAATTTGCAGAACTAATAAGCCATGGTGTAACCAATGTGTATTGGTAAACAGCGGGTGTTGAGGGTGCTCCTGATGTTCCAACCAAAAATAACTTAGTCCCATCCACACTAATTTCCATCCCGAGTGGTTGTGTATTTTGGGTTTCCATAAACGAAATAGTAGCATATGAAGCAGCAGTTAGATCCCATGCCACAGTTAAGGTATATTGATAGATTGTATCATTAGCGTCACCCATGATGTACATTGTTAAACCATCTGGTTTAAAAAACACATCGGACGGACTAACATCCTGAGCTACAACATTAAGTAATACTATATCATATGTTGCAGATGATACGTCCCAGGCAGTTAATAATGAGTATTGAAATATTTTAGCAGAGTTTCGACTAGCAACATACATCTTTGTTCCATCTGGTTTGAATGCCAAACCCGATATACCACCCGCCACAAGACTAACATCGACAAACTTATTAGTAGCGTAACTTGCTGTTGCTAAATCCCATGGTGTGAGAACGGTGTATTGATAAATTGTGTCGGTAACATTTCCACTAATATACATCTTAGTTCCGTCTACACTAAACACCACCGATGATGGTGAGCCCTCCGCCGAAACGTTGATAACAGTGTCGAATGATACGTTTGCTAGGCTCCATGGTGTTGGAATGGGTGCTGGTCTGGTGAATACTATTGGCATATTATTTCCTCGTGTTAATAGTATTTACCAATAACCGTATGCTGGTATTATTCAAAATCCTGTGCTATATTAATATAATGACCAAATCCTGGTAATTGCCGGAGGATACACTATGACCGATTCCATATGTATAAACTAGAAGTTGATGATAAACTCGCATGGCTTCAATCACGCGGTAGAGTATGGTATGATAGCAACATACCTGGCGATAGGATTCGGTGCTATATTAGTACACACAAAAGATTTATTTTTGGGAGCTTCCAGGATAATAATGAAGCTGCTATGGATTCACTAATACATGTGATCCATTATTTATTATATCGAGAGTGCAATAAATTATGAACACCAATAGTAAAATAATTATCCTGCACAGCTATGGAGATATGGTTAGATCTGACCTATTAATTAGAACGGCTGTGATGGCGCTGCGTAATAGGACCAACCAGTTGTCTTGTACTGGAAAAGGTAGTAATACTGAGGAAGCTATCAATAACCTATATGAGCGTGTTAGAGCCATGCTGCTGGCTTATGTGGATATGATTGAGGATAACTGCTGAAATTCCTATGAATAATTGCGGACATTCGCACAATGCTAGGCTAGACAACAATCATGTCAGAGAAGATTGATATAGAAGCTTATGAGAAAATAATATTATCGTATGGCAAAATGGCACGAGTGCGATATTATGGTATGGTCACACTATCAACGAATAATACGAGTCGTATTAAAAACATTAATGGGTATGGAAACACCAATAATGATGCCATGGTGGATTTGTACAATACACTATATTATGCAGTTAAATTTGTAGTGCAGGAGATAGAGGATATTGAGTAATAAAACTATTAAGGAAATATTAGAGTTATATGGCACCTTTGAAATAATCGATGGTGCATATAACAACGAACACTACAAGATCCATGTGTTTTGTGGTGTGCGTGTTTGTGGTATTCAGTTTTACTCTTATCAAAAAAGTACAGAAGACGTTCAAACCGAACTACGCGATTTAATGTTAAAAACAGTTGAAGAAATAGAGAATGAAAACTAGTAAAACAACCAAAGAAGTATTAGAATCATATGGTGAATTGTTTTTAATACGAAATCATCGTCAAATACAAGAGTATCAATATTCATTTTATGGTAGTAATCCTAAAATGTTTCAATCATTTGGAAAGTACATAAGTAACATTATTATTGAAGTTGAAGAAGCCATACTGGAAGCTGTAGAAGAAATAGAGAATAATGCTAATGACCACTGAAGACAAACTGAAGATCATTCATAGCTACGGTGATACGCACTCATGGTCAACACATAGAAATACTATTGGTATGATAATTATATCCAGGACGGACGATATTCCTGGTTTTGGTAGCAGTTTAAATAATGCCACAGATGCACTATATGAGAGTCTTAAGACTGACATGTTATTCACTGTTAGAGATATAGATGAACGTCGAAGATAAATTGAAGGCTATTAGGACATATGGTTCCTGTGTATTTTGGGAGAATAGAAACGCACGCGAGGTTTATGGTGTTCGCTTGAGTAAGTCTGGTTTTAATTATCATGGTATAGGTGTTACTAATGATGAAGCTGTGGATTTTTTATACTGCAATATAATTAATTATATGCTATTAGAGACAGGAACACCGTTAAATGAACACGGAAGATAAACTGAAGATAATTGGTAATTACGGTAACTGGTATGAATGGGGTGACCAAACCTCCGGGTGTGGTATCTCTTTAATAGGTAGTCTATTTAAAACCTACATGGTTGGTGCCGGTGATACCAGCAAAGACGCTATAAATAATCTATATGATTATCTTAAACAAGAAATGATAGATAATATCAATGAACACTGAAGATAAACTGAAGATCATAAAAAAATACGGCGAAATTTCCGAGTGGACTTTTAAGGATATGCATGGTCGTATTAATACCAGGATTACACTGAACATAAATGGATCGGGGCTTGATATTTCTAGTACCGCCAACACATATAGTTTAGCCGTTTATAAATTGCATTACCAATTAAAAGAATGTATGAAACAAACGGTAGAAACAATTGATGAATACTAAAGAAAGATTGAGGATCATTACCAAATATGGCAGTTGGTATGAATGGGGAGATAGAACCCAAATACGTGGTATTGCGGTGACGTCAGGCTCTATTGGTTCTTATATACGTTGCTTAGGTAGAACCCGTGATAATGCGGTGTGTGCCCTGTACCGGAAGATAAAGAGACACATGTGGGAAGCATCGCAGGAAATAGATAATGAAAAATATGTCCACAGTTGATAAGTGGTCACCACTGGTAAATAATATAATGCGCATAGACGAACTAATAGACCCAAATAGTGATCAGTTCCAAAGATGGTTCAAGAATTCCAAGGTAGTGGACAAGAATGGCGATCCACAAGTGATGTACCATGCCACAGATGCCGGGGTGAACTTCAAAACATTCAAGCCTATGAGCCATTTCGGAACCATGAAGACTGCCCATGATGTTATCGACTTTCACCTATTGCATAGGGTAGCACGAGCATATGGTACTAATAAGAAGGACATACCAGATCCAGTTCCATTGGGTGGAACCATAAGCGACATACCTGATGAGGACAAGGCAACGGAATTACAAAGCCTCGTGTCAAATATGCGAATAATCCCCGTTTACCTATCCATTAAGAATCCTATGGTTCTTAAGGATACTGGTTTACAACACTCAGCCTGGAATATAGTTCTTCAGATGGCGGATGCTGGTATCATTGACAGTCGCATAGCGGATGGTATATATCTTCGTTGGAATAGAATGTTTGGTGGAGAGAACAAATACTGGAATGATGGACATAACCGTTCGTCGAGTAAACCGGACAAAGAGTGGGACAAGGGCGAGAACATACGTATGGGTGAGTTAGTCAGGATCATCAAGAAATTTGGATATGATGGGTTCTATTACAGGAACACTGTCGAGGGTAAGAGATCAATATCCTGGGTTCCACTAACCACACGGCAAGTACGGTTTGCTATTTAACTCGATCAGAACACATATGTTGCTTGATTGGTAACCCACAACCAGCATATCGGGTTACACTAAACTCTTAGGTACATAAAGCGGCTTAAGTTCTTCTCCTATGATAGCGCTCTTTATAGATTCAAAGGTTTCCTTCGAGAAATTACCAGCCGGAAGGTCTCCACCACGAGTGTGGGCTTCCCCCACATATGGAGTACGTTTTGACATTGCACATCCGAGGTGTCCACCATTTTTCCCTTCTGGAGAAGCAGTGATATTATACTTATTTTCGTTAGTGTAGAGCGAGTACAGTACCAGTAATTCGTTACTGTTTGGTATAATCTTTTTTGTCACGTATCCAGACATATTGTTGTAGCATATACTCGACAGCCATGATTCAAGCTGTTCTATTTTTTGGTCGGTAGTTTGCTCTTTTAATTCTGTCATACTATTTTACCACTCTTATTTAAGCTTGCGGATATGAAATCCAACCAACAATTTATCTGACGAGGCAGCAGATTCACCGTATTCTGTGCGAACTTGGTCTATGATTCCATCCTTATCGAAAGCCAACGCATCATCCTCATCCTTAAATACTTCCAACGCAATAATACCATCCTCATTTTGTGCAGTAACAATATAGACCTTTTTAGACATTATAAATCACCTTATATTAATTCAGTATTAATATAGTTCTTTTAATCTTGTTTTCAACATGAGGAATTTATATAAAACCGTGCCATTGCCATTGTGATAGAATCATGGATATCAAGAAGAACATTGTGGACACAATAAGTGCTGAGACACCAAATGCGAGCCATAGTTTTATCAGGAAATTAACCATGGACCAGAATGGCATTCTTACATCGGTTACGATTACTTCATCTTCTTCATCTTTCATTGTGGTGTTCCTGGTGATGGTTAAGCATTGCCACTGTATAGCACGGCATCGAAAATAGCCACGATAATATTCCATACAATGCTGGCAACCACGAATGCCGGTATGGCAGCAAAGGAGAGTTTGAACATAAATCCCACAAGCGACAAGAATGGCATATCATAGATATTGTGTGTATTTTTATTAACTATTTGCGGCGTGTCGGTTTGATCAATTACGGATGAATAATCAATCACGGATGAATCAAGTTCAGACCTTAATACATACCATTTATCATTCGATATCCGACCCTGGTAGAATCCTTCCTTGATCATTGAAATAACCTTTTCTTCCCTGATGTTTTTGTGCTCGGAAAAATCAGAAGCCGAGATGTATTTTTGGTCACCCATCGTTATAATATCGAACATAGTAAATTTCCTATATGGTTAATAGTCAATATATAAGCAATGGTATTATAAGTCAATTACTTTGGGAAGAATTCGTTTAGCCAGTTATTTCTTCGTGATGAAGCATGGGCACCCGGAGAGCCCTTTTTGAAGGCACTTCTGGTTTTATACTTTTTAGCTTCTTTAGCACAGTTTTCTTTGGACCAATAGTAGTTTGGGTTTATTAACCGTTTCATATGACCACAAATGTCATCCAACCAGACATTATCCGTGGCAGCATCATAAGCACCCGGAGAGCCCTTTTGGAAGGCAGTTCTGGTTTCATACTTAAGTGCTTCTTTGGCACAATTATCTTTATTATTGCTCCAATAGCCGTATGGTTTATAGAGTTCTTCCATATGACCACAAATGTCGTCCACCCAGCCCCTTTTATAGGCGATACCACATGCACTCGGGGAGCCCTTGCTGAAGGCAGTTCTGGTTTCATACTTAAGTGCTTCTTTATGGCAACGTTCCTTGTTGTTGTTCCAATAACCGTTTGGTTTTTTAAGTTCTTCCATATGACCACAAATGTCATCCACCCAGTGATTATTCAGTGCAGCATCATAAGCACCCGGGGAGCCCTTTCGGAAGGCAATTTTGGTTTCATACTTAAGTGCTTCTTTTTTGCATGCATCAAATGTCCATATCATGGTATCACCACCAAGCCCGCCAGTTTTACATGCGTTGAGTACATTATAACCATTACCTTCAAGCATATCCAAAACTGCCTGTTCTGCGGCAGCGGATTCTTCACGTGTGTACCATTCGGGGAATACAATAATCTTTGGAAACCCATGACGTTCTACTAGATCAAGTATTTGTACACTAGACCATACACTAGATCCCCCAGAATAGCGCTGTTTTGCATTCACGGATAGACCAGCATATGCAGATTTATCTGGGTCTGGAAATATCAATGCGTACATTTGTCTCCGATGTTTATTACCCACTACGTCCATATGACCACAGATGTCATCCAACCAGCCATTATTCTGTGCAGCACTACAAGCACTCGGGGAGCCCTTTCTGAAGGCAATTTTGATTTCATACTTAAGTGCTTCCTTATGGCAATTATCTTTATTATTGCTCCAATAACCGTTTGGTTTTCTAAGTTCTTCCATATGACCGCAAATGTCATCCAACCAGCCATTATCCTTGGCAGCATCATAAGCACCACTGGGTGAGCCCTTTCTGAAGGCAGTTCTGGTTTTATACTTAAGTGCTTCTTTGGCACAATTATCTTTATTATTGCTCCAATAACCGTTTGGTTTTCTAAGTTCTTCCATATGCCCATAAATGTCATCCAACCAGCCTTTATTCTGTGCAGCATCATAAGCACCCGGGGAGCCCTTTTGGAAGGCAGTTCTGGTTTCATACTTAAGTGCTTCTTTATGGCAACGTTCCTTGTTATTCCAATAACCGCTTGGTTTTTGGAGTTCTTCCATATGCCTGCAAATGTCATCCATCCAGCCATTCCTACGGGCAGCATTACAAGCACCACCGGAGCCCTTTCGGAAGGCAATTTTGGTTTCATACTTAAGTGCTTCTTTGGCACAATTATCTTTATTATTGCTCCAATAACCGTTTGGTTTTTTACTCATCATCATATACCAATAAAATAATATCCAGAGTATACACCGTATCTGGAATTACATCAAGGAATTTATTTTCTTTGTTGACAATATCAGAAAATAAGTATATGTTATAGAACATTATACAGGATTAAAACAATGACCAGAACGGCAGAGCAAATCGAGGTAGATTTAATAGCTGCCAAGACTATGGAAGAAGCAGAACAACTGATGGCTGAATTAGAGCCACATCTCCAAGCCCGTGCTAGGGGTCCAATTGGCGACAAGATCATAGAAGAAGCCAGGAAATATCTGAATGAACAAAAACACAAGACAAGCTAAACGTGAGAGAGCTGCTAAGCAACGATCTGATGACCTTGAGGCAGAGGCACCAGGAACGAATGAAGTTTGCTGAGAAGCTACGAGAGAAGGTTCTGAATGGTGAAATTACCGTAGACGAAGGTAGACGATTGCTTTAGAAATATTTGTTGCACAAAACAAAGGATATTCCTTTGTTTCGTTGGGTGAATCTGATCAGCGCTGGTGTGTCATAAATCCCTGACTATAGAAAACAGTTTAAACTTCAGCCTATTGCAGAGTGATAACAACGCAGCCTCATCACCTTCTACCATATCTCCACATATTGCGATTTTATTCTTGTTTGCGGGCTTAAGAATATATTGTGATCTCTTGTTGCTGCTATAGAACCTTTTAATCTCTCCATAACTTTGTAGTGTTTTGATGATATCACCCATACCTTCCGAGAGTTGATTTCTAAGATTGTCTTGTTTATTTAAATTATGCATGGTGCGGTGGTTGTTAATAGGTTAAACCAACATCTCGCTATAAAGCCCAATACTGATCGTAGTTATTCCTAACGTAATCCAGTACGCGCTGGTACATAATACACCGTACGGAATACAATATATTCCTTTGTTGAATATATTGTGGTTGAATATCGTAATTTTAAACCAGTACAACACATGCCTGCTGGCTACCACTATTGTGTTACGTTATGTTATCCTCTGATCTAACCTGAATAAGAGCAGCAGAATAAAGGCTGGTGGGAATAGCTATTATCCCTAAACCAATAACTAATACCACAAAAGTAAACAGTTTACCCAACATAGTTATTGGATACATGTCTCCATAACCGACTGTGGATATGGTAGTAACAGCCCACCACAAACTATGAAATATAGAAGCGAACTTGTCCGGTTGTGCGTCATGTTCTGCATAATATATACCAACTGATGCCAGGAACAGAACCACCATAGACAGCATCGCAAACACCAGTAGCTCATTCTTAATCAGTTGGTAAGACTTATAAATGAGTGTGAGGGATTTGGTACACCTAACCATCTTAAATATCTGGAATAGACGTATGAGTCTGATTATCCTAATAGAGCGGGTATCAACACCAATCGATAGATAGAATGGCAATATGACAACAAGGTCGATCAAACCGAGTGGGCTCTTGAGGTATTTCCTACCCCCTGTGATTGCCCTGGAGATATAATCAAACGAGAATATACTAATTGTTGCAACCTCGATGTACCTCAGAATGAGCAGTTGCATATCATTTAGTGATGGAATAGTACTGATGGAAAAGGTTATGATGGCAACGACAGTTACTATGTTCAACCATATCATATAGGTATGGTTATTAATGATACTCGTAATAAATTTTTTCATGGCATAACAACAATTATGTCAGTGAATTTTAACCGAAGAAGTTGTTCCGTAGATTGATGTACTTGACTATTGTCGTCAATTAGACGTTTGTCAATATCGGTTACTGTTAGTTTTTTACACATGATGCAACCATTCTACCACAATGATTTAATTACGTCAAGGAATTTAAGGGAGCTGAATGATCATGCCAGTAATGATATATCACATGTATTTGCCATTTGGAGATGCATCCAGTTGAATGGTGTTGTTATAAAAGGGTGGAGAGTTATCGTAGCCCTCTATGATAACAAGCCAGTTGTTTGATATAATCGAGCTTATCATAATTACTGCATGTATTGATTACGGTGCTTACTACAATATAAGGCTTACTAGTAGAAGCGATAAGATCGTTAATGGCATGATATGCCGTAACCTGAGCATTGACACATTTGGTATCCTTGCAGATTTTACTTCGAACCAGATCACCGACAGCATCGTTGTTATTACTTTCCACGATCTTTGCGATTTGTTTGTCCCAGCAATCCGGAGCTTGTGTGTATTCCAGGTTTCCGCAGGTCTTTTTCATTACTGCTTTTTGAGAATCTGTTATATCAGCATTGACTAAACCCATGAGAGTAAAGGATAATACCATAATAAGAAATAATGTTCGCGTAGTGTGTCTCGGCGTGATGAATGAAAGAATAGTATAAAATGATATAATATTAAGTCAATAGAATAACTGCAACTGTGGTTAAAAGCGTAAATACCTATATATCTATGAAGACCTGAAAAGGCAACGCCCCATTACAGTGGGGCGTCAAATAAAGTTCAATGTTGGAATCGAAACTAATTTACACTATTATTTACTAAAATAATAATAATAGCTGTTCGATTCCCAGTATTGGCACAGTATTGAGGGTTCATTTTATGAACAGTATTATGTATTGTCTAAAGAAAATAGGATTGTTTATCCTTAAAATTATTACCGCTTCTGTGGTGTCAGAAATTGTTAAAATTATCCTATATTGGTTAATACTATAGGCTACTTCCATACCTACACGCTGAACTTATCGCATGCAGCACACCATTAGTGATATAACTTTAGTGCTACAAATCTATTACTTGTATCTAGTTGCTGTTATAACCAACTGACCAATAGACGCTTCAATTAAATCGTTGTTAATTAATCTACCATTAATAGTATGCTTACCCGTTGAAATAAGTAATTCTGACCCAGGTAATTGTGTGTGCTCACGCAAATCAATATCCAACACCACATCAGAACCGTTTAGTTGAATACTACCAGTTATGGCGGCGGATGAATCGCCGCCATAAATAGATCCATCATTGACATAGAGAACACCTGCGCCTTGCACGATGTTTTTTTCAGAATATTTTAAGATCCAAAGACCATCTATCTTATTAGACATTATAAATTACCTCTTATTAGTTTATATCTATATGAATATAGGTATTGATACGGTGGTTTTCAATATACTACTTTGGGAAGAACTCATCCATCCAACCATTTCTTAATGAGCCAGCATAAGCACCTCCTGGAGCCCACCTAAATGCACCACGTGTGGAATATTTCTTAGCCACATTGTGACAATTTTCTTTATTATTCCAATAACCATTTGGTTTGGTGATTGGTGTCATATGTTCACAATTGTCATCCATCCAGACATGTCTTAATGTGGTTGCGTAAGCACTAGGTGATCCGGTTCTGAATGCAGATCGTGTGTTATATTTCAATGCTTCTTTATGTAGGTTTTCTTTATTCCATTTAATAGTGGAACCACCCAGTGCTCCGGTTTTGACTAAATTTAATATTTCCCAACCCCCTGCTTCATAGTGATCAATTATCTCTTGTTCTGCCGCACCAGCTTTATCTTTAGCGTGCCACCCATCAAATACTATAATTTCACAATCCTCCACACTTAGTTGATAGGCTAGATTCTCATTGGAGGAGCTTACTAAATGGCTGTTTAATCTATCACCCAGTGGGTCATATGACAATCCAACATATACACATTTGGTAGATTTAAACATCAAAGCATATATAGCACGCATCTCGGTGCTACCAACAATTCGCATATGAGAGCAAATGTCATCCAACCAGCCATTCAGCCGTGCTTTCGCGTATGCATACGCACAGCCTTTTTGAAATTCACCTCGCGTTCCATATTTTTCTGCTTCTTCTGAACAATGCTCTTTATTCCAATATCCATGATATTTAATAGGTGATATCATATGAGAACAAATCTTATCTAACCATCCTTCCCTATTAGCAGCCTGATAAGCACTCGGCGAGGTAGTTTTGAATACTGATATCGTGGTGTACTGTTGAGCTTGTTCTAAGCATTTCGCGAATGTCCAATAACCGTTTGGTTTTTTAAGTTCTTCCATATGATCACAAATGTCATCCATCCAGCCATTATTCTGTGCAGCACTACAAGCACTGGGTGAGCCCTTTTGGAAGGCAGTTCTGGTTTCATACTTAAGTGCTTCTTTGGCACAATTATCTTTATTATTGCTCCAATAGCCGTTTGGTTTAAGGAGTTCTTCCATATGACCGCAAATGTCATCCATCCAGCCATTCAGCCGTGCTGCTTCATGAACACCGCGTGTGCCCTTATATAATTCGGTTCTGGTTTTATATTTAAGTGCTTCTTTAATGCATCTTTCTTTGTTGTTCCAATAGCCGTATGGTTTTCTATTCATTATCACAGCACCAATAAAATAATACCCAGAGTATACACAGTATCTGGAATTATGTCAAAGAATATTTATTGTACGAAACAAAGGATATTCCTTATATTAAGAGAAGCTCTGGTTTAATTTAAACATCATCTTTAGGATAGTTTATATTAGCGAAGTGTATTAATCAGTTAAGAAGCATTGACTTCGTATTAATGATATTCCACATATGTTTTGAACAAACACATCAATATCTTGGTCGTTGGTGATGTTATAATATGTCTCACTGCCCATACTATAAAAATCAACATGTTCAA
>VAOU01072483.1_pt1 | contig 20016 bp, 14 predicted proteins | sample 3393871 | NCBI WGS metagenome assembly VAOU01 (sample SAMN08290440, study PRJNA428436) | hydrothermal vent metagenome | isolation source: Deep-sea hydrothermal vent chimney | place: Atlantic Ocean: South-mid Altantic Ridge | depth 1820 m m
AAGCGTGCGTAACAACTGACCAAGTACATCGTTGGCAATATCCCGGTATTCCTGCTTAGGCAGTTGCCCCTGTAAGCCGGTGTAGTCTTTTTCGATAGACTCCATGGCATTGATAATTGCCTCGGCGCGATCATCCGCGTCGCTCAAACTAACCAGGTTATCGAATTTTGCCGCTTCATTGAGGAAGATAGCTCCCCTGCCCGAAAAGTCTTCTTTCGTGAGCGCACGCATTTTACCGCCACGACTGGGTAGCGTTTTCTCTATATCGACTTTGACGTTTAAATAGCGACTGTAGGCATGCCGCAGAAATATTAAGCCCATGACAGGAAGAAAGTATTCGTTACTGGCCAGCTCAGAGTTCGAACGCAAAGTGTCTGCTGCTTTCCACAGGCGTTTTTCTATGGCTTCTATGTTTTGTAGTTGTTGCATCAAATACGTTCCGTTCTTATTATAAAGAGTGAGGCCAACATGCTAATTCGCATTGTAGTGCCCCACGTGTAACCCTTAGCACTGATCTTACAGCAGGAGAAAAAGGAGTGATAGATGCGGCGTTATTAAGTGTTATTTAGCTGCTAGCATTATCATGAGAAACACCTATCCGTAACATCCCCAGACATCCCAGGCTGCCTTGAAATGCTTCACGTAAAGACCCGTTTACTGGAATCGTAGTGCCTTAAGTATTCGACAACCTAGCTGATATGCATGCGCGTGATGCACTAGGTGATACGACAGGGTCGGACCAAGCCAACTCATTGATAAGATAGAATTATGTAGTTAGAATTGGCCATCTTCTGACCTTAAAAGGCCCATTTCCCCGGCTAAATAACGACTTTAAGCCAGGAGCCAATCGCCATTCTATGCCAGGCCAAGACTGGCACATCACACACCGTTTTCATAAGCAGGAATTTCTACTGAAGTTTAGCCGTGACCATGAAGATAGTGCTACTAGCCATTCCAGAGTGTTACTGCGTAAGATCTACCCAGGTCCTTCCATCTAATTTCATATGAACAACACCATCCGGGGCTTTATCAGATACCTCAACATACGAATCAGTCCCAGCAAGATTTTCAGGAAAGATCGCAATACATTTACCCTTCCCTTTTACCGACGGATATATAATGCCCTCAAAACCAGCCTCCATAATAAGACGGCCAAATATTTGTGAGTTAGCAGGTAACTGTATTTGTATGGGCCACGCACGCCAATCATTAGATAATAGGTTTTGTTTAAGCTGTGTAATTTCAGTCAGATTAAATGGAGGTTTCATCCCAAGCTTCCTTGCAAGCACTTTAAGTTCTGCGGGAATTTCAAATCTTTTTATGACATTTACAAATTCCCGGATGTTCCCCGTTTTACTTACATCGAATAAATTATTTAACTTCCCAGATATATTTACTGAAGTAAAAGAAGTAGGTTTTCGCAATGCGAGTTCATGCCCTGACAAGCCATCAATTTCAGTTGTTTCTGGCACACCAAATTTCTCCGCATAGGCGGTATTGTAATTTTCTGCAACATAAAGTGCTGGATATGGCGGGAACTGCGTAGGATTAATATCTTTACCGATATTAAACCGACCACCTTTGACAAGGCTCCCTGCCGAAGACAATGGCTCTAAAGAATAGCGATAATCAACTATTCTCACCCATCGATTTAATTCAATGGAGGTAGATTTAGCGTTTTGGATTGCCTCACACAAAGCCTCATGATGCGCATTTCGAAGCCCCTCCAGGTGGTAGTACAAACGGATATGGAAGTTATCGAAACCATCCGACATTCTCTTCCAGGTTCGAAGATCTTTTTGTGTAAATTGGTCTAAAAGAATTAAGGAATTCTTTTGAGCTTCCTTTGAAGGTCGTTTTCTATGGGGCTTCTTATGCACCACCAGCCGCGTTAGCCTCACGGGCTTCGGTGATAAATTTTAAGAGTTTTTTATATTTTCCGAATCGGATCATGTCACGGGGAGTTATTCCACCTAAGGAAGGATTTAGTGTCTTAAACCAAAGACCCGTTTTAACTCTATCCCCCTCAAAGTACTCAGCAACAAAAGCACATATAATTGCTATTTGCTCAAGACGATCACGGAGATCCTGGGGAATCCGTTCATCAAGACGAACTGATTGCTTGCTTACGCCGCCCAATTTCGACAACTCATTTTTATCGAGATCCAGGAATTCAGTAACGCGTCGATAATCTAGTCCATGATTAGACCAGAATTCTAATGGGTCAGTGCTTGGTATGCTAGAAAATATGTTTTGAGGTGAATTCATAAATTTACCGAACGTATGTAATAACTGAGATATTATGTCGGTGGTACAGTATAAGCCAGAAACAGACCTTGTTACAACCAAATGTGGACCAAGGTCTCCATTTAGTCTATATGGATACATAAACTTATTACACAATATAGAAAAAACAGAACAGGGGGCACTTATAGGGGCAACTATTAATTCACTGGTGAGATACATTGGCAATTAATAATCCTTTATTTTTAGCCAACTCACGTCTGGGTAAATTGAAAATCGGTTTATTCATCCCCAGTTAAATGTTTATGGGAGAACTTGCTGAAAATATAATCGAACTTGAAATCTATCGAAATTCCACCCGGATATTTCGGGACAGGCAACATGCGGGTGAAATATTGGCTGAGATGCTGGTAGCGTACAAGGACAGTGATGCGCTGGTTTTGGGTATCGCTGCCGGCGGTGTGCCCGTGGCGGCGGCTATCGCCCAACAACTTAACCTTGCCCTGAATATTCTTATCGTGAAAAAAATTACGCCGCCGGACAATAGTGAATTTGGCTACGGCGCACTGGCCTGGGATGGCGAGATTCAAATCAATCGGGATGTGGTCGCTCAACTGGGCCTGAGTGAAGCAGACGTGGAGCGTGGCATCGAAGTGGCCCGTAACAAGGTGGAGGCGCGTATAAAAAAATTTCAGATCGAAGATAATCTGCCCGAAGTTAAGGGGCGAAGCCTGTTGCTCGTGGATGATGGCCTGGCTACCGGCACAACATTTAATACAAGCATCCAGTCTTTACGGAATCAGGGCGCAACCAGGATTATTGGCGCCGTACCCACTGCCCATGCCCAGTCAGCAATCAGTACGGCCAAAACACTGGATGCCCTATACTGTGCCAATATCCGAACAGGTTATCGCTACGCCGTAGCCGAAGCCTATGAATACTGGCATGACGTGCCAGATAGTGAGGTTTTGGATATTATTAAGGGCGCCTCTATTAATTCTGGATAGATCAGTTTTACAACAATAGACACCCAGAATATATCGCCTTTCCGGTAAATACTACCTTTAGTCATGGATAGCTTGAATTTGGTAAATTCTACGTCTACTTTTTAACCATTAACCGAACACCATGGCACATAAAGATGCTAGAAGCGCTTACACATTCGATTTCGGAAACGGATTTCTCTATCAACCGCGCCAATATAGTTCGCTGGCTACGCCCCTTTGCAGCGACTACGCCTACGTTTTATCTACTATTTGTAATCCCGTTTGCTCTGATGGGATATTTTGCTCTGCTGCTGTTTCCCGGGCTATCCGTCTGGCTATACCTCAAGCTGATAAACTCACTTTACTCTGCTGCTGACTACCAGCACTGGCCTGATGCAATGATGCTTGGTAGCTTCCTGTTACTCACCACATTGGCAACGATTGCGCTGGCACGACTGGGTTTCAGAAACCCTGCAGGAAGTGATGTCAACAATGAGAAAATGCCTGTACTTTTCCATATTATAAAAAAGCTACGGCAGCATTATGGTAACCCCGGAATTTCCAGGATACTCATAACTAGAGACGATAGTATAAGAATTACCCACAATCCCGTCAGCTGGTTTCCAGTTAAATTTACAAACACGCTAGAGATAGGCATGTCTGCTTTATTGTGTACCTCACCACTGGAATTTCGCGGTATGCTTGCCAGGGAAATTGCCAAACTTGCCAGCCAGAAGAACCCTGTAACAGGCTGGATGTTGAGCCTGCATCGGCAGTGGGCAGAGTATCATTATTATCTTGAGCGCAGTGGAGACCTTATACTGAAGCCACTGGCCTTTTTCTTTCGTTACTATTCCCCTTTATATAATACCGTGTCGTTCTTCGCAGCCCGTCGCGCCGAAACACGGACCGACCGCTATACTCTGGAAGTCATGGAAGATGACGATGCCATCACCTCCATGATTCAAGCAATCATATTTCAGAATTTTCTACGTGAAAAATATTGGCCGCAGGTGCTAAACCAGCCAAAAGATGGCAAACACAGGGTGTTCCTTCCGTACAAAAAGATGAGTCAAACTATACGAAATAGTGTAAAACGTAACGACATTGAAAGGTGGGTTGAACAGGAACTACGGAAATTTGGTGATACCAGTACTACACTGCCACCGCTGAAGACCCGGCTCCATCTGTTAGGGCATATAAAACCTGTCTACCCGCCAGCACTTGAAAAAACCGCAGCAGAGCACTATCTTGATTTTTCCATGCAGCAGTTATTGATTAACAGTTTCGATAAAAGCTGGATGAGAAAAGCAGGAATACAGCCCTTATAATTTATCTGTGTGGATAACAATATCAGCTGACTCGTACAGGCCGCGCTCGTAGTCTGAAAATAAATCCCCGCCTTGACGCTGCTGTATAATTAATCGAATTTTATCACGGATATTCTCTGGGACATCCTGTGGATTTCCAGGCAGGACTTTTGTGACCGAGAAGATTGCATAGTCACCATTCTCCAGCTGTGCACTTCCTGCTGCATTATCCTTACCAGCCGCGCTGACTGGAGATCGGAAAACCTCCCTCAATAATACAGCTGACAAACTGGCATTTCCACTTCGGGCTACTTCTTCATAATTCGACAGTTTTAAACCTTCTGTTTCAGCAATCTGAGCAAGTGTAGTTTTCCCTGAATGTAATTCCTTGATTAACTTATCCACCTCTTTGGCAATCAGTTCCTTACTGCGCTGCTTGAGTAATGTTTGTTTTATTTCATCAGAGACATCTGCAAGTTGCATTTGCTTAGGTTCACGATGTTCCAGTAATCTTAAAGCAACAAGTGTATCCGCTGATGTTTCAACGACTTCACTATTCAGGCCTTCGAATAACACGTCTTCTGAAAATGCTGAATCTACAAAAGGCCGCTTTTCTGCAATACCCTGCCCACCTGCACGGGAAAACCATCCAGTAGTAACTATTTTCAATCCCAGAGCATCTGCTGCAGGCTGTAATGTCGTAGGTTGTTCATAGACAATATTTTGCAATTCCTCCGCCATTTGCCCATAACGCTGTGAGGCCTCGCGAAGTGCGTACTCTTTACTGATTTGTTCCCTTACTTCATCAAAACTCTTACCAGTCTCTGGCCTGATATCATTCAATTTAATGATATGAATACCGAAAAGACTTCTCACCGGCCCGGATATCTCACCTTTCTGCATGCTAAAAACCTTTTCATCAAAAGCCGCATCCATTACACCTTTTTCAAAATAGCCAAGGTCTCCACCATATTTAGAACTTAGGCTATCGATAGAATATTTCTTTGCCATTTCAGCAAAATCCTTACCCTCACGCGCCTGCTTCGCAAGATCAGATGCCAATTTCTCTATGCGTTTAATCTCCTCATCGCTGGCATCACTCGCGACTGCAAGCAATATATGCTGTGCCTTGCGTAGTTCAGGCTGCGTGTAACGGTCTTTATTTTCCTGGTAATAGGTACGTAAGGCCTCTTCATCGGGTTGTATCTGCTCTGCTACATCCGCCAGCGACAAAGTAATGTACTCTACTCGTACTTCATCCGGTGTCATGTACTGTTTTTTATTTAAATCGTAGAACTGCTTTATATCGGCTTCATTGATGTTAATTTTATCAATGAAACTTTTACCTGCAAGCGATACAGATCTGAAATTACGTTTTTCCTGCTGCAGGCGCAACAGATCATCCAGCTCTGCGTCATTATTGATAACCGAACGCGTAAACCCTTCCCTGATCTGGCCTATAATATTTCCCATTCGTATCTGATTTTCAAATGCAGAGGGACTAAGGCCATTGCTGCGTACTGCCTGAGCATACAACTCAGGTGAAAATGAACCATTCTCCTGAAATGAAGGATTGGACCTTAAAAAACTGGCAAGTTGTTGATCACTTATTTGATAATTTTGTTTCCGTATGTCAGCTGTTACCAGGCGCTGGGTAATCATTTCATTCAAAACCCGTTGCTTGAATGCAAGTGTTTCGAAAATTTTATTGTCAATTTTACCGTCAAACCGTTGTCTGAGCGCATTTCGCTGTCTCTGTAGCTGCTGATGAAAATCCTGTAATATTAATTCGTTGCCATTTATTTCGGCAACAACAACTTTTTTCTCTGCATCGAAATATTCATTGATGCCCCATAAAGCAAATGGCACTGAGATAAGGATTACGATCACCCAGGCAATCCAGCCCTGAGCCTTTTCACGAATGGTAGTAAGCATGTCTGTCTAGTTTGTGTCTAAATTTTTCGTTTAGAATAGTAAAAAGGGCAAACCCTCCCGGATTCACCCTGTTTTTATTAATGGCGGAGCGGACGGGACTCGAACCCGCGACCACCGGCGTGACAGGCCGGTATTCTAACCAACTGAACTACCGCTCCGTATACGTATAGTATCGCTATGCGTTACAAATACAATTGGTGGGTGCTGAGGGGATCGAACCCCCGACCCTCGCCTTGTAAGGGCGATGCTCTCCCAGCTGAGCTAAGCACCCGAGGGCGCGCTAGTTTACTGTATCTTTTAGTGCTTTGCCAGCCTTGAATTTAGGCATTTTGGAGGCTTTAATCTGGATGGTTTCACCAGTACGGGGGTTACGGCCTGTACGTGCAGCACGTGCGCTTACAGAAAACGTACCAAAGCCTACCAGCGTTACAGTATCCCCTTTTTTCAGGCTGTTTGAAATGCCTTCGAATATTGCATCTACGGCGCGGCCGGCTGCAGCTTTTGAAATATCGGCTGCTTCAGCAACCATGTCTATCATTTCTGATTTATTCACTATAATTTCCTCTGATTCAATTCAAGGTTTGGTGGTTTTATATTTTTATCCCGGGCGGTAGTTTTTATGTACCCTTATGGTTATGTACCCTTAACCGTTCCCATCTTTACTACGGCACAGGATTTTAACCATGGCAGGCACTAGTATTCAAGGGGAATCCCTCTGAAAGGGGCAGTTTTTATGCGCTAGATAGAAATAATTGCCAGATTATGACGAAATGTGCCGAAAACCCTCTTAAATAGAGAATTATCTGTATTAAACATTAATGTGTGGTCACACCTTCATTATCTACTTTCTTGCTGTCCTGCGAAGCCGTTTTTTTGCTTTTTTCTGTCTCCTTAGAGACATTTTTTTTCAACGGGACGGGTGCTTTCTCCAGCGCTACCTCCAACACCTGATCGATCCATTTGACGGGACGAATATCAAGTCCTTTCTTGATCACATCAGGCATATCTACCAGATCTTTTGTATTCTCATCCGGAATCAGCACAATTTTTATACCCCCCCTGTGAGCGGCCAGTAATTTTTCTTTCAATCCGCCAATCGGTAGCACCTCACCTCTTAAGGTAATTTCACCGGTCATCGCCACATCGGCTCTTACTGGTATACCTGTAAGTCCGGAGACAATCGCAGTACACATACCAACACCGGCAGAAGGACCATCTTTAGGCGTCGCACCCTCCGGTACATGCACATGTATATCATTTTTCTGATAGAAATCTTCTGCGATACCCAATGACTTAGCTCTGCTACGAACTACACTCATGGCCGCCTGGATAGACTCCTGCATTACTTCACCCAGTTTACCTGTAAATTGCTGCTTGCCACTGCCTTTAAGTACTACGGCCTCGATCGTCAGCAATTCGCCGCCTACTTCAGTCCACGCCAGGCCAGTCACCTGCCCTACCTGATTATGCTCTTCCGCCTCACCATAACGGAAACGGCGCACACCAAGATATTTCTCTAGCTGCCTTGGTCCTACTATGGCCTTTTTATGACGCTTGTCCATCAACAGGTTTTTCGCCACTTTGCGTGAAACCTTGGCGATTTCGCGTTCCAGCCCACGCACGCCGGCTTCCCGCGTATAGTAACGTACCATGTCTCGCAATGCCGTGCGGGAAAGTGAAAGTTCTTCGTCTTTGAGACCGTTGTTTTCTTTCTGTTTTTTAACCAGATATCTATCGGCTATATGAACCTTTTCTTCTTCCGTATAACCTGACAACCGAATTACTTCCATCCGGTCAAGTAAAGGACTCGGTATGTTGAGCGAGTTAGCTGTAGCAATAAACATGGTTTCCGACAGGTCATATTCCACTTCCAGGTAATGATCGGTAAAGGTGCTGTTCTGCTCCGGATCCAGTACTTCCAGTAAGGCCGAGGAAGGATCACCACGAAAATCCATCGACATCTTGTCTACTTCATCGAGCATTAGCAGCGGATTTTTTGTCTTTACTTTACTCAGGTTCTGTACAATCTTGCCCGGCATAGAACCGATATAGGTTCGTCTGTGTCCGCGTATTTCAGCTTCGTCACGCACGCCACCCAGTGACATGCGAATAAACTTCCTGCCGGTCGCCCTGGCAATGGATTTCCCAAGCGATGTCTTACCCACACCTGGAGGGCCAACCAGGCAAAGTATTGGGCCTTTAATCTGTTTGATGCGTTGCTGAACCGCCAGATATTCCAGTATACGTTCTTTGACTTTTTCCAGACCATAGTGATCAGCATCAAGGACTTCCTGCGCCTTGCCCAGATCCCTACGCATCTTGGAGCGCTTCTTCCACGGTACGTTTACCAGCCAGTCTATGTAGTTTCTCACCACAGTTGCTTCGGCTGACATGGGTGACATCATTTTAAGTTTTTTTAGTTCATTCTCAGCCTTCTCTTTGGCCTCTTTGGTCATCCCTGCTTCAGAGATTTTTTTAGCCAGCTCATCAAGCTCGTTAGGTGCTTCATCCATGTCACCCAGTTCTTTCTGAATGGCTTTCATTTGTTCATTCAGGTAGTACTCACGCTGGCTTTTTTCCATTTGCTTCTTGACCCGACCGCGGATACGTTTTTCCACCTGCAACAGGTCTATCTCGGCTTCCATCACACCAAGTATATGCTCCAGGCGCTCACGCTCAGAGCTGATCTCGAGTATCTTCTGCTTTTCTTCAAGTTTCTGGCTTAGATGCGCTGCAATCGTATCAGCCAACCTTCCCGGCTCTTCCACACCAGACAATGAATTTAGTACTTCAGGAGGTATTTTGTTGTTTAATTTGACGTACTGTTCAAAACTCCCCATGACGGTACGCATCAGTGCATCAGCATCTTCCTCGCCGAGGTCTTCTATTGCAATCCTTTCCGGAACTGCCATGAAGCACTCATCAGTTTCCGTGAACTCGATTACGCGCGTACGGTCACCACCCTCAACCAGAACTTTTACGGTTCCATCGGGAAGCTTCAATAACTGCAGAATGCTGGCCATAGTCCCTATGGTATACAAATCATCTTTTACCGGATCATCATCCACCGCATCCTTCTGTGCCAGTAGCAGTATCTCTTTACCACCATCCATCGCACGATCCAGCGCAACGATCGATTTTTCACGGCCCACGAACAAAGGAATAACCATATTGGGAAAGACCACAACATCACGCAAAGGTAATACTGCTACGGTTTTATTCTGCGGGGTGAGATGCAGCATGCTTACATTTTTGCTCATTAGATATCGGCCTGATTTATGTTATACGTATCGATGTTCTGAATTCAGTCTGCTACTTAGCAGGAACAGTATTGAAGATAGTGTCTACAAAGCTTATTTCAAGCCAGTAAACACTGAGGTTTAATACGGAAATCAGAATATGTTTCGCTAATGCGTGGCCGCACTGGCTGAAACAGCTTGTTCTTCTTCGTAAATAAATAAAGGCTGGGCACCATCATTGATCGCATTGACGTCGACCACCACTTCTCTTACACCTGTCATAGCAGGCAGCTCGTACATGGTCTCGAGTAAGGCATGTTCAAGGATAGATCGCAGGCCGCGTGCGCCAGTTTTACGTTCCATCGCCTTTTTGGCTACTGCACCAAGAGCCTCTTCACGAATTGTCAGATCCACACCTTCAAGACTGAAAAGCTTCTTATACTGTTTTACCAGTGCATTTTTGGGTTCTTTAAGTATACGAATCAGTGCTACTTCATCCAGCTCTTCCAGTGTGGCAACAATAGGCAGTCGCCCGACAAATTCAGGAATCAAACCATAGTGGACAAGATCTTCCGGCTCTATGTCCTTGAGAACTTCACCTATATTGGTCTCTTCATCCTTGCCCTTGATCGTCGCACCAAAACCAATACCGCATTTTTCTGAGCGATCCCGGATGATTTTTTCCAGGCCGGCAAAAGCACCGCCAACGATGAATAGAATATTCCGTGTATCGACCTGCAGGAATTCCTGCTGAGGATGTTTTCTGCCACCCTGAGGTGGCACTGAAGCAATTGTGCCTTCTATCAGTTTTAACAGGGCCTGCTGTACACCTTCACCTGAAACATCGCGGGTGATAGATGGGTTATCCGATTTGCGTGAAATCTTGTCGATTTCATCGATATAAACGATGCCCCGCTGTGCAAGATCTATTTCATAGTCGCATTTCTGCAACAGTTTCTGGATAATATTCTCAACATCTTCACCGACATAGCCCGCTTCAGTCAGCGTAGTAGCATCGGCGATTGTAAAAGGGACATGCAGTAATTTTGCCAGTGTTTCAGCCAATAAGGTTTTACCTGAACCTGTAGGACCAACGAAAAGTATATTACTCTTGGCAATATCGACCTCATCAGTATCATCTTCATGCTGGATACGTTTATAGTGATTGTAAACAGCAACGGAGAGGATCTTCTTGGCATCCTGTTGCCCGATAACATAGCTATCCAGGTGCTCTTTGATCTCGTGTGGCTTGAGGAAACCCTCACCTTTGGTTTCCTCTTTCAGATCGACATCAATTTCTTCACGAATGATCTCATTGCAAAGTTCAACACATTCATCACAGACGTAGACTGACGGACCAGCAATCAGTTTGCGAACTTCATGCTGGGATTTCCCGCAAAAAGAACAATAAAGCAACTTTTCGTCGTTATTATCTTTTTCGTCGTCTGACATCTTATTACCTGTAAATGCGCTATCTCTTAATCTATTAGTAGAAATTTATCAGGAACCTGACACTATTGGCAAGCCCTGTAAGCCGCCAACTTTAGATTTAGTGGTTTATATAGGTTCGCTTCTGTCTGCAATTACTTTGTCGATAAGACCGTATTGCATGGCCTCTCCCGCTTCCATGAAACGATCTCTTTCTGTATCGGCCTCAATGGCAGAAAGATCCTGACCACTGTGCTTCTGTAAAATCTCATTCAGGCGCTCCCGCACACGGAGAATTTCACGAGCATGTATTTCAATATCACTCGCCTGTCCCTGAAACCCGCCCAGCGGCTGATGTATCAACACACGGGAATGTGGCAGACAATACCGTTTACCAGCAGCACCTCCTGCCAGGATTAGTGCGCCCATACTAGCCGCCTGTCCCAGACACACTGTGCTGACGTCCGGTTTAATGAACTGCATGGTATCGTAAATAGCCATACCCGAAGTGACAGCACCACCGGGAGAATTAATATAAAGGTGAATATCCTTGTCTGGATTCTCTGACTCTAGATAAAGCAACTGCGCAACAATAAGATTCGCCATATGGTCTTCTACCTGACCTACCAAAAAGATCACACGCTCTTTCAGCAATCGGGAATAAATATCGAATGCACGCTCGCCTCTACCCGTGGTCTCGATGACCATTGGTACCAGCCCAAGTGCCTGTGGATCTACCCTGTCATTCCTGATTTCTATCATACTTACTTACTCCTGTTTACCCGTCTCGATTGTGGCAGGATTTACCAGCTCCTGAAAGCAGACTGTCTTATCTGTAATTTCAGCATCTTCCAGCAATTTGTCAACCACCATGTTTTCCAGAACCTGGGCTTCGATTTCTGACAGACGCCCGCGGTCTGACTTGTACCATTCCACGAATGACGCCGGATCTTCATAGGTTTCTGCGAGTTTATGTAATCGCGTCTCGACCGCATTCGCATCAGGCAACATTTTCTCGTTTTCAGTAATCTCAGCAAGAATCAGTCCCAGTGCCACGCGACGCTCTGCCAGTTTGCCATACATGGCCTGCATGTTTTCATCTTTTTTTATGTCAGGATGCTCTTTTTCGGCCGTCTCAATAAGCAGATTCTTTTCCTGATTTACCAGGACCTGTGGCAGATCAATTTCATTATTTTCCAGCACTGCCTGGAAAACAGTGTCCCGTGTAATGATCGCCAGACGGTCTTCCGCCTCCCGTGAAAGGTTTTCTCGGATTTCCTCACGAAATTTTTCCATGCCACCTTCTTTTACACCAAAGGCCTCGGCCAGTTCATCATCTATTTCAGGCAACTCCTCTTCTGCAACCTCAGTTGCCTTTACTTCAAATACAGCCTCTTTCCCCGCCAGTTCTTCCGTATGATAATCATCCGGGAAAGTGACTGTTAATGATTTTTCCTCACCTTCCTTTATGCCGATCAGCTGATCTTCAAAACCGGCTACAAGAGAGCCCGAACCGATCACAACAGGCATCGCCTTACCTTCACCCCCTACGAAGGGGGTGCCGTCTACGCTACCAGTAAAATCCAGTATTACGCGGCATCCATCTTTTGCCTTACTATCCGTTTTATTCCAGTTTATGCGCTGACGACGCAGGGATTCCAGTGTAGTTTCAATATCCTGATCAGATATTTCACAAACAGTACGCTCTACTTTAAGACCTGTCAGAGCCAGTTCTTTTAGATCGGGAAAGACCTCAAAGGTAGCAATATATTCAAGATCTTTGCCTTCACCGCCTGACGAGGTCTCTATGGAAGGTGGACCAGCAGGCCGTATTGACTTCTGTCCCAACGCCTCCTGATAAGAGGACTGGATCAGGTCGCCTATGACATCCTGCATAACCTGTCCGAGATAGCGTGATCTCATTATTTTCATCGGGATCTTTCCCGGCCGAAACCCAGGCATTTTCACCTGTTTAGACAGTCGTTGTAACTGTTTGTTTATTTCACTATCCACACGTTCAGCGGGAACTGAAATGGTCATTTTTCTTTCAATATTACCCGACTGCTCTAGGCTTACCTGCATGTTAATATTCTCACTGGTTACTCATCTGGTTACTTAATGGCACCTCAATCAATTCATAAATGCGCCAAAGATTCAATATCTGGTGCGAAAGGGGAGACTCGAACTCCCACGGGTTACCCCACTGGAACCTAAATCCAGCGCGTCTACCAATTCCGCCACTCTCGCTTAGTGTCACGAATAATTCTACCGAATAAGTTCTGCTCGGCGAAAACTGTTACAGAACCGCGTGATTCTAGCGGAATATAGAATTAATTCAATCTACATTACCTATCTATCTATATGCACTGTATTTAGCAGACCCGCCGTGAATTATTTTCCTTCGCTTTGCCGCGACAGCCAGACTTCCAGCCCCTGCACGATGATGCCCAGATCCAGATCAAGCACCTCGGCAAGCCGATCCTGATCTAACTGGCAACCCTGTTTTATCAGATCCTGATATAGATATTGCTTCACAGCCTGTGCTAGAGGCTCATGAGAGGCGTTATGCTCAAGTGCTAATGCTGCCAGATCATCGATCATGCGATGCAGGGTGTTTAAATAAATGACGGGCTCATCCAGCTGGCCAAAATGTGTTAAATACATCCTTTCTGGATGCCATGCCATTAGACGGTCAATCGATGCATGCCACGCCGCTGGATCAAACTGTACCGGTGTGGTTGGTGGAAAAATAAAAGAGTGCCCTTCGTAATCAAGCTCATGATAGACAATGCCAAAGGTGTCTCCAGTAAAAAAACCTCTGCTCTGCTCGTCCCATACACAGAAATGATGCCTGGCATGGCCGGGAGTATCGATAACCCGTAATTTTCTTTCGCCAAGCCTGAAACAATACGAGTCATCAGCTTCAATGACACGGTTTTCATCAACAGGAATAATTTTCCCTACGCTATCACGCAAACCCTGCTTGCCGTAAACCGCTTCTGCGCCGGCTATCAGGCGTGCAGGATCAATCATATGCCGGCTACCAAAGGGATGAATTACCATTTTCGCATTCCGGCAAAACTGCATCAACTTTCCTGCTCCACCCGCGTGATCAAGGTGCACATGCGTAGGAACGATGAAATCTACATCATTGAATGTTAGCCCCCGTTCAACCAGTACGGTTTCCACGCGATCACATGTCTTTTCTACACCGGTATCAATAACTGCGACACGGTTGTTATCGATGATTAGATAACAGGCAGCCAGGCCGGCCCGTAGATAACCGGTGTCAATCTGAATAATATCGTGGTCAAGTTGCTTACTGAAAGAATTCATTTATCATAGGCTCCTTTAGCCTGCTATTGAAATATCAGTATCTTACATGTTTTTATTTTCCCTACAGATGACAGATGTTATTATTGGACAATTATAAAAAATATCCCATAAATAAGGCACCGGACACTTATCGATAACTCCTTTACAGGAAATAATGACACAAAATACAGATAATCAGGTATACCGGGTAATCATGGACGGTTATTTTCTTGCAGACACCAGCAAAACACAGGTAGTTAGAAAGTTGAAGAGATTGTTTGGTGCCACTGAAGAAAAAATTTTGAATATGCTTGATGGTCAGCCGACCATCATCAAAAACCAGCTTCCTAAAAACAGGGCCTATCAATACCTCAGAACGATTACCAATGCAGGCGCCGCCTGTCATATCGACAAGATGAACATGACTGGCCCGGAAGAAACAACACAACTTCCTGTCCACATTGAAAGAATCAGTGAAATAGGAAAAATCGATCCTCTGGGCAAAATCAAAGAAAGCATCTCGGAAAGTAACAGTTTCAGTGAGGATATGCGACAGGAACTGCTGGAAATGGATCAGGTACACAAAAAAAGTGATCTGGTCATTATCTCCCTGTTTATTTTCCTGTTTCTAGTTCTTATAGCCACAGTTATTTTTCTTTCCCTGTTTTGACATAGAAAAATTCTCGTCCCTCTCTCAGGCGACATGGCAGCTGCCAGCTTACAATTTTTTATCTACACAAGATTTTTGTATGGCCTCGAACATTTTAGGCCTATGATGATGCGAGTCCATTTATAGATCAGAGGTCCTTTGATACTTTCAAACTTTCAATACTTTAGCTTCTTTCTGCTGTATAATTCGCGCCCTTTATCTTCCTAACGGACTAAAAACGTGTCTCGCAAACTTAGAAATATCGCAATCATCGCCCATGTCGACCATGGCAAAACAACTCTTGTAGATGCGTTGCTCGAGCAGTCAGGCTCATTTGGTGAACGTGAACAGGCACCCGAACGCGCTATGGACTCTAACGATCTTGAACGAGAGCGCGGAATTACCATTCTGGCTAAAAACACCTCTGTTGATTGGGGCGGACATACGATTAATATTGTAGACACACCGGGCCATGCTGATTTTGGTGGTGAAGTAGAACGTGTGTTGTCGATGGTAGATTCAGTACTGCTGCTGGTCGATGCAGTGGAAGGCCCAATGCCGCAGACCCGCTTTGTTACTCAGAAAGCCTTTAACATGGGCTTCAAGCCTATCGTGGTCATTAACAAGATTGACCGTGATGGCTCACGACCTGACTGGGTCATTGATCAGACCTTTGACCTGTTTGACCGCCTCGGCGGCACTGATGAACAACTTGACTTCCCGGTCGTCTATTCCTCAGCCATTAATGGTTATGCCTCTCTCGACCCGGATATTAAGACAGATAATATGGACGCCCTGTTTCAGATGATCATTGATCATGTCAGTGCCCCTGATGTCGACATCAATGGCCCTCTGCAGCTTCAGGTATCCGCCCTGGATTACGACTCCTACAAGGGTATCATTGGCATAGGGCGTGTTTCACGCGGCAAACTGAATCCCAATACCCCGGTCAGGGTCATCGACACGGAAGGCAAACAACGTAATGGTCGTGTGCTGCAGATAATGGGGCTGCATGGCCTGCAGCGCACAGAAATAGAAGAAGCTGAGGCGGGAGATATCATTGCCTTCAGCGGTATGGATGAATTATATATTTCGGACACCCTGTGTGACCCGGAGAATGTCGAGGCCCTCACGCCACTGTTAGTAGATGAACCCACTGTCAGCATGTTTTTCCAGGTCAACAACTCACCTTTTGCCGGCAAGGAAGGTAAATATGTTACTTCCCGCCAGATCCGTGACCGCCTGCAGAAAGAGTTATTGCATAATGTCGCGCTGCGCGTCGAAGATACACCGGATCCTGATAAATTTCGTGTCTCTGGTCGCGGCGAACTACATCTTTCAATCCTTATCGAAAACATGCGACGCGAAGGCTTTGAGCTCGGAGTCTCTCGACCTGTAGTCATCATCCATGAAGTCGATGGAGAACAGCACGAACCCTATGAAATGCTTACTGTTGATGTAGAAGCTGACCACCAGGGCACCGTAATGGAGAAACTCGGTGCACGCAAAGGTGAACTGGCAGACATGCAGCCCGATGGGCGTGGCCGTGTCAGGCTGGATTATATTATTCCGGCACGCGGACTAATCGGCTTTCGTACTGAATTTCTGACATCCACCCAGGGTACCGGGCTGATGCACCATGTGTTTGATCATTATGGCAAGGTTAAACCTGGCGAAATTGGTCAGCGTATGAATGGTGTGCTTATTGCGAATGGTACCGGTAAGACTCTTGGCTTCTCGCTGTTCAACCTGCAGGAACGTGGCCGCCTTTTCATCGGACCCGGTACTGAAGTCTATGAAGGCAGGATCATTGGTATACACTCACGTTCAAACGACCTCGTCGTCAATCCATTGAAAGGCAAGCAACTGACTAACGTCCGTGCTTCAGGCACCGATGAAGCAATTGATCTCGTTCCACCCATTAAACTGACACTGGAACAGGCACTGGAATTCATCAATGATGATGAGCTGGTTGAGGTAACACCAGAAAGCATACGTATTCGCAAAAAACTACTGCTGGAGCATGAGCGAAAGAAAGCTTTGCGTGTTCCAAAATCTGAAAGATAACAACTCGTTACCACAGTTACTCTGTGGTGAAATAATTTTTTCAGTCTTTGTCAGGAATACATCAATGCGCGACGCCACCCCTTCAGCTATATATCTGAAAGACTATCAACAACCCGATTATCTGATTGACACGGTTAATCTTGAATTTGATCTGCAGCAAGACCAGACGAAAGTATCTTCTCGCATGCAGGTTCGTCGTCGTATCGGGATTTCAGAATCTGCGGCTCTGGTACTCGATGGGCAGGAACTTGAACTTATTTCTGTCGTTGTTAACGATACACCTCGGAACATTTCTACTCTGTTACTGACAGCTGATGAGCTGACCTTGACTTCATTACCGAGTCAATTCACCCTCGAAATTGTCTGCACCATCAAACCCGAGTCAAACACCAAACTCGAAGGCATGTATAAATCCGGCAGCATGTACTGCACACAATGTGAAGCCGAAGGTTTCCGGCGCATTACTTATTTTCCTGACCGGCCAGATATCATGGCACGCTTCAGCACCCGTATAATCGCTGACAAAACCGACTATCCCATGCTGCTTTCAAACGGCAACCTTCTGGATAGTGGTGACAGTGATGGCAATCGTCACTGGGCATACTGGGAAGACCCCTACCCAAAACCCTGCTATTTGTTTGCTCTGGTTGCAGGCCCATTAACTGTTCTCGAAGACAGTTACCGTACAGCTTCAGGCCGTGACGTCGTACTGAAGCTTTATACCGAACCTCACAATAGCAGTAAAACCAATCACGCCATGCGCTCATTAAAACAGGCCATGCACTGGGATGAAGAGGTATTTGGTCTCGAATATGACCTTGATTGTTTCATGATCGTTGCTGTCGATGATTTCAACATGGGAGCGATGGAAAACAAGGGTCTGAATATTTTTAACACCGCCTGCGTACTGGCCCGTCCAGACACGGCGACTGATGCCGACTATGACCGTATACAGTCCATAGTTGGTCATGAATATTTCCATAACTGGACGGGCAACCGTGTCACCTGTCGTGACTGGTTTCAGCTGAGTCTGAAAGAAGGTTTAACAGTTTTTCGTGATCAGGAGTTTAGTGCAGACCTTAACTCACGTGCAGTCAAACGCATTGAAGAAGTGCGCATACTACGCAGCTATCAGTTTCCTGAAGACGATGGCCCCACAGCGCATCCGGTAAGACCTGATAATTACATAGAAATCAGTAACTTCTATACTTCAACCATCTACCGCAAAGGTGCTGAGATCATCCGCATGATGCATACCCTGATCGGCCCAGATGCCTTTCGCCGTGGTATGGAACTTTATTTCCAGCGTCACGATGGCCAGGCGGTAACTACTGATGATTTCGTCAAGGCAATGGAAGATGCCAGCAAGCAGGATCTGGGACAATTTCGTCTCTGGTACAGCCAGGCAGGTACACCAGAACTTGAGGTCAGTACACAGTTTGATGAAAAGAAAGCTGAGCTGAGACTTGAGGTGAGCCAGCATACGCATGACACCCCCGGCCAGTCGAACAAACAGGCCCTGCATATCCCTTTCTCAATCGGCCTGCTCGATGAAGATGGCAATGACATTGCCGTGCAACTGACCAGCGAAGATGATACCCCCGCTGCAGGTACCCGGACACTGGATATACGCAACAACAGGGAAACTTTCATATTCAAAACAGGGAACAGCTGTCCGCGAATTTCCCTGTTGCGAAACTTCTCCGCACCGGTTCGCATCACCAGCAAGCGGCCACCGGAAGAACTATGCTTTCTGCTGCGCTACGACAGCGACCCGTTTAATCGATGGGAAGCCGGTCAGCAACTGGCCATGGGACAGATGCAGGCACTGATAGCGGATAAAAATTATCAGGTTCCAGACAGCATCTTCGATGCATTTGCAGAGGTTCTCGGTAATTCAGCACTGGATCAGGCTCTGATCGCCGGGATTTTCACCTTGCCGGGTGAAAGCTATCTTGCCGACAACATGGAAACAGTAGATGTTGAAGGCATACATCGTGCAAGCCGCCGCTTCACTGAGCTGCTTGCACAAAAACTGGAAAACCAGTTCAGCGCTATTGCAGATGAAAAAGAAATCAATACGACATACAGCTTTAATGCTGAGGATGTTGCCAGACGAAAATTGCACAATCTGTCTCTGTCATTCCTGATGGAATTGCCTGACAGTAAATATGTAGAGCTTTGTTTGAACCACTATCAGCAGGCGGACAACATGACCGACAGTCTGAGCGCACTGATTGCCCTGTCCAACCACGACTGTGATGCCTGCAATCAGGCACTGGAGTCATTCTACGAAAAATGGTCGATGGATGTCCTGGTAGTGAACAAATGGCTATCAGTACAGGCCATGTCCCGTCTGCCTGGGACTCTCGACAAAGTCCGGCAGCTGACAAGGCACGACGCGTTCGATATCAGAAACCCAAACAAGGTGCGTGCCCTGATAGGCAGTTTCTGCGGCGCAAACCAGGCCCAGTTTCATGCTGCGAATGGTGATGGTTACACATTTCTGACCGGCCATGTAATAGAACTCGATGCACTGAACCCGCAAATTGCTGCCCGATTATTAATGCCTCTTACTCGATGGAAACGCATGGATGGTGAGCGGCAGTCACTGATGAAACAGGCACTGAAGAGTATTCTTGCACACCAGGGACTTTCCCGTGATGTGTTCGAAATAGTCAGTAAATCACTGGCATGATGAAAGCCATAAAAACCTACAAAAAATATTTTTTTTCAATGAAGCCTCTTATCGCCAATGCCACGGATAACACGGTTTTTTAGAGTGGAACATCAGTTATAATTACTGAAATACTAACTTTGCGATCTACTTATGAATTCATCCA
>VAOU01093137.1_pt1 | contig 19985 bp, 13 predicted proteins | sample 3393871 | NCBI WGS metagenome assembly VAOU01 (sample SAMN08290440, study PRJNA428436) | hydrothermal vent metagenome | isolation source: Deep-sea hydrothermal vent chimney | place: Atlantic Ocean: South-mid Altantic Ridge | depth 1820 m m
GAAGGAACGGTTAACGATGACGGTGTGCTCCTGGCGGAGAAGGTCGAGTTCCTCTCCCATGAGAAGACGGAGGTCGGGATCGAAGGGGCCGTAGAGAACGTGGACCTCCAAAACTCTGCGGTTACTGTGTTCGGTATCGAGATCACTGTCAACAGCAGTACCATCTTCAATGACGATTCAGGCCAGCAGTTGAGATCCTTTTCCCTCAACAACATCAAGAGCGACGACCTCATCGAAGTTGGTGGTTTTATTGACGACGGCGGTCGGGTTGTTGCGGTGAAGGTAGAGAAAATGAACCCTTCAGAGCCTGAATACAGTCTGAGCGGTCCGATCGATATGGGCTCGGCATCATATTCGACGTCTACGGCGTCTTTCTCGATACTCGGTGTGGAGGTTAACGTCAGCGGGCAGAGGGTTATTTTTGAGGACGAGAACGGCAATGACATTTCGGCAAGCAAATTCTTTACCACGATTGACGACACAAAGGCCCCGGGGGACATAGTTGAGGTGAGCGGGGTCTATCAGGGCGGCGTCTTTATTGCCGATGAGGTTGAGATAGAGAGGATTAACTGACTTTGTCAGGTTACAGTAAGGAAAGATCATTTTATCGAAAGGAGGCAGAAAGATGAAACGTTTAATGGTCTCAAGGTTCAGGGCGGTTGTTATGGGAACGTTTTTGTTGGCCTTTGCAGGGTTCATTTACTCGTGCGGAGGCGGTGAGACTACTACGCGCACAGCTGGCGTATACATCACCGATGATGTTACAGATGATTACGATCAGGTTATTGTGACCATCTACAAGGTGGAATTTGTGAATGCGGTTGATGGTTCGGTTGTGACGGTTTTTGAGACCTCCGCGGGACTCACCTATGACCTGAGCGAGTTAAGCGGTGTGGTCGACAAGCTCGGGACACTGCCTGAGGGCAGCTACAGCAATGTCCTTATCACCGTTGGAAAGGATTTGATACTTGTTGACAAAACAGGGACACAGGTTACCCCCAACCCTGTTTTTAGTGAGAATGCATGGACCTCCTGCAGTGCAGACGGTACATGTGTTATTGACATACCCGGGGCAGCCGATGTGGTGAGTACGAAGCGGGTGGTACTCGATTTCGACCTCAAACAGTTCGTGTACGATCCTCTCTCAAATACCGTGACGGCAAAGGTAGTGCTTGATGCCGACGGCTCCGACTACGACAACTACCAGGAGATAAAGGAAGACGACTATGAGCTCAAGGGGATAGTCCAGGCCCTCACCACCGGCGGATTCGACCTGACCGTGCTAAAGGCGGATTTTATTCCCGACAGTAATGTCATTACAGTTGTGGCCGGTGATACCGTCCGGTTTACCTGTGATGACGATGACGAGAGGGCAATATGCGGTATTTCGGGTATCTCTGATCTTCAGGTTGGTATGAAGGTTGAGATTTACGGAACGTGGAACGGTACAGAGTTTGCAGCCGTGAGGGTTGAGGTCGACGGTGATGATGATATCGTTGCAGCGGTCTGTGACCTGCCTGACAGGAGTGTGACTGAATTTACAGGTCTGGTGGTGCAGCCTGAGCTGGAGGCTAAGGCATACACCTTTGATCCGGATGCTTATTCAATAACGGTTTCAGGTGTGACCGTCCTCATTACGCAGGAGACGAGGATTGAATATGAAACAGCAGAAACAGACGAGATTATATGTGGAGACCGGATCCCGGCATCATCCGGCAATATAGAGGTCGAGTACTACCATGCACTTGACCCTTCAGGCAGCACCGTGAATGTTGCTTACAAGATTGATTTTGGGGGATAGTTGTTGTAGTAGATTTTGTTGACATTACAGAAGACCGGGCTACCTCGCGGTACGCTCTGCAAGGTAGCCCGGTCTTCTATTCTTTTTATGATAAGGACCCTTTTCCTGTTTATCCCTCAATCACTGTTTTGCGATTATTGTTTCTTATTAACTTATTAATTGTATTTGTGTTATACTGTTATACATATGGCAATGGATGATCATAAGCTACGGGTATTCTGCACAGTAGCAGAGACAAAAAGTTTTTCAAAGGCCTCCGAGATTATCCACCTTACCCAGCCTGCAGTAAGCCTCCAGGTACAGGCCCTTGAAGAGCTTTATGAGACCAAACTCTTTGACCGTTCGAGCAACACCGTTACCCTTACCCCTGCTGGAGAGGTCCTGTATAAGTATGCAAAACATATCCTGGGACTTTATGCCTCAGCGGAGAAAGAGGTGGGGGATTTGACAGGACTTGTTAAGGGGAGCATTGCCTTGGGGGCAAGTACCACAATAGGGAATTATCTGCTGCCAAAGGTTATAGCAGATTTCAGAAAGACCCGTCCAAAGATAAAAATTCATCTGCAAATCGGTAATACAAAGAGGGTTATCGACCTCCTCAAGTCAGGGAATATAGACCTGGGACTTGTTGAGGGAGATGTTACAAGACAGAAAATAGCAGTGGAGCAACTCATAAAGGATGAACTCTGCCTTATCGTGCCCCCTCAACATACGTGGTCAAAGAAGGCAGACATATCCTTTCTTGATATAACAAAGGAACCCTTTATATTCAGGGAAGAGGGTTCCGGTACCAGGCAGGTTATCGAGAAGTATTTTACCAAGCATGGGTTAACCACTCAGAACATGAAAATATCCATGATACTTGGTGGCACAGAGGCTATTAAGCATACAGTTGAAAATGGCATGGGTATTTCCATTGTCTCAAGATGGGCTGCCCTGAAAGAGGCAAAATTCGGCACTCTGAAGATGCTCAGTTTTAAGGAAGAAAAGATGATGAGGGATTTTTCACTTGTTTCACAAAAGTATTCTGTCTTTTCTCATGCAGTAGACGAATTCCTGGATTATCTGAAGAGTTATCCCTACGACAAGTTGCTGTCTCACGAATCGTAGTCATCCTTTTTTGACCTTTATCTTTCCACTCCCCTTAACTACGTGACCGATTGCCCTTGCAAACATACCTGCTTCCCCGAAGATCCGGAATCCTTCCTCCCCTATTGACAGAAGCAGTCCCCCGGAAGTCTGTGGATCAAACAGTAACAGCATCTCTTCTTCGGTAATGTTGTCCTGAAACTCTATCCTGTTCCTCATATATTCCATATTATTGTATGCACCTTCAGCAACCATACCCCTGTCGATCATCTCCTGCACCCTGTGCATAACAGGGATATCCTGAAGTTTTAAAATAAAATCCATATCAGTATCCCGTAACATATTAAAGGCATGTCCCAATAATCCAAATCCTGTAATGTCAGTGCATGCATGGGCATCTGCCTGTAGAGCGATCTCTGATGCCCGGTTATTAAGAGTCGTCATCCAACTGACCGCCTCGTCCATGTCATTATCTTTTAGTTTGCCGCCCTTTAAAGCCGTTGTGAGTATCCCGGTGCCAAGTGGTTTAGTAATTATGAGTATGTCGCCTTCCCTTGCTCGATTCTTTCTGAGTATCCTGTCAGGATTCACAGTTCCGGTAACCGAGAGTCCAAACTTCAGTTCAGTGTCCTCAAAGCAGTGTCCTCCCATAAGCTGCACTCCTGCCCTGTCAAGGATGCTCTCGGCACCCTTTAAAACCTGTTTCAGCACCTCAGGGCTGTAGTCGCAGGGAGGAAAGCCCGCTATAGCAAGGGCTGTATAAGGTGTTCCTCCCATAGCATAGACATCACTCAGGGAATTTGCCGAACTTATGGACCCGAAAGTATAGGGGTCGTTGACGAGAGGGGTTATGATGTCCACGGTCTCAACCAGGGCAAGCCCTTTTTTAAGCATAAAAATCCCTGCGTCGTCACCGGGAGGTATGATTACCCGCTCATCCTCCGGTGGCGTAAGGCCTGAGATTATCGTTTCCAGGTCTCCCGGACCCAGCTTCCCGGCTCAGCCCGCTGCTTTTACTTTTTCTGTCAGTCTCCAGTCCATAGAAGTTTTTAACCAGGATTACACAAGGACACCGATTCGTTCACGGATTAACTCGCCGGATTATTAATAAAATGGGTCCTTGACGTTTTAAGTATGTATCACTTTTTAAAGTAAACTGTTTTGCTTATTAAATTCCTGAATTGATTCAAAGGAGGCGAAAATCCGCTCATTCATCGGCCCCCTTGCGTAATTTGAGTTTAATATAAAATTTCATAAAAAAGCCAATCAGTAGAGTTAGTCATAGAATTGCCGATAGAAAACCTGTCAATTTTTGGCAAGGGATGCGGATACAGAGCTTGAACGGGTTTAATAATCGTCTCATAATAGTGTGGATATATTATTTAAAAAATCCCTCCTGACCTCCCTTTGCCAAAGGGAGGGATTATCCCCCTCTTTGGCAAAGAGGGGCAAGGGGAGATTTTTAGATTGATGTTAATTCAATTATGAGAATGAGTGAAAACTTTGTGTTCGTATCCCTTTCCATCTCCCTATCGCTATTTTAGGGAAATTCATCTTCTGCTCTGTTTTTACCAAAAGATCCGGGTTTTGATAATATACATGAGTTATGTATCTTTATCTGAACGGTGAGTATATTCTGGAATCTGAGGCAGGGGTATCTGTCTTTGACCGGGGGTTCCTCTATGGAGATGGTCTTTTTGAGACCATGAGGGCTTATAAGGGGCATATATTCAGGCTCGATCAACATATGCAAAGACTCTTTAAGGGGCTTGAGCTGCTTCGCATAAAGAACGCCTGGACCGGCAGTGCCCTAAAACATGTGCTCTACAGGCTGCTGGAACTCAATAAACTCAAGGATGCCTATATAAGATTGACGGTCAGCAGGGGGGTGGGGGGCAGGGGTATAGATATTGCTGGCTGTGACAATCCCACCATAGTTATTAATTCAAGAGAGTTTTTGCCCTACCCGGAAAGTCTTTACAGGGATGGCGTAAGGGCGTGTATTTCTGAGAAGAGGATGAATTGCAGAAACCCGATTGATTCTCAGATAAAATCCCTTAATTTCCTGAATAATATCCTTGTCAGGATGGAGGCGTCTGAAAGGGGTGTCTTTGAGGCCGTTATGCTTAACCACAAGGGGTATCTGACCGAGGGAACTGTAAGCAATCTCTTCTTTGTAATTGAAGGAGTGCTGTATACTCCGTCTCCTGAGGCCGGGATCCTGGAGGGTATTACGAGACAGGTGGTGCTTGAGGTAGCTGCAGAGAAGGGTATTACTGTGGAAGAGGGCTTGTTTTCAACCAAAGAACTTTGCGAGGCGGAAGAGGTCTTTCTTACAAATTCCCTGATAGAGATTATGCCGGTCTCCGGAATTGAGAGCAAGATGTATGTCAGGGGCAGGATTACCAGGATTACAGAGAGACTTATGAATGCCTATAAGGAGCAGGTGGATGAAGAAATACTTGCCGGGTGAAATTAAGAAAGAAAAACCCGCAACATCTTTTCTTAACCCGCAACGCTTTGTTAAACCGGTATCCTGAAATATAAAACCCCTCCCAGTGCCAGGAAGACTACAGGTACTATCCAGGCGGAGACCACGGGCGGGAGTCCCCCTGCATACCCGAGCGACAGTGATAGTGTGTATATAACCCAGTATGCAAGACTTATGAGTATCCCGGCTCCTGCGCTTACCATCCCTTTGCCTTTTCTGCTCTTTAGCGACAGGAATATACCTATCATGACCATGAAGAGGTTTGCAAGCGGATAAGAGAGTCGTGACTGAATATCCACCTTCAGCTTTGTGTTCATGTAGCCGGCGTTTTCCAATCTCTTTTCATGTCTTATGAGCTCCATAACGCTCATCTCCGAAAGCCGGTTTTTTTCTCTTTCAATGATCTCGGTTTTCCCAACCCCTTTAAGGAGTTTTTCAGGCATATACCGAACTGTGTTCCTGTTCAGGTCGAACTCCCTGACCTCCTGGAGTCTCCAGTCCTGTCCTGACCACACGCCCTTTTCCGCCTCAATCCTCTTCGTCAGTCTCCCATCATGTATATAGAATATGGATATGCCGTAAAGCTCCATCTTCTGAGGCACAAACAATTTCGCCCTGACCAGGAGGCCCTTCCTTGCCCTGATCCAGATATTGCCTTCCTGGTAGGAGATCTTTTTTTCACCTTTAAGTGAATAAATTATATCGTTTGACTTCTTCAGCGATGCAGGGGCTATGAATTCTGCAATAACAAAGTCGATTGTCACCAGAAGGATGCCGGCAATTATAAAGGGCATAAAAAAGCGCCTCAGGTTAACTCCTGATGCCTTTATTGCTATGATCTCGTGCCTCCTTGATGCAGAACTTATAACGAAAATACTGCATAGAAGGGATGCCATCGGCAACAGGTATCTCAGGTATTCAGGGATTTTTAAGGCCCCCAGGAGTATCAGGGTTTCGGTTGTCTGACTGTAAGGTATGAGTTCATCCATCCGGTCAACAATGAATATTACTGAAAAGACGGCAGAAAGCATGGATGCAACAATCAGCAGCAGCACGCCGAATTCCCGGATATAAAGTCTTTGCAGCCTGTTCAATCTCTCCTCCTTTTTAAATTGATAGGAAAGTATAAACCACAGAGACACGGAGACATGGAAAAAAACAATTTTTTGTAATAGTTCAGTACCCCCTCCCGCCAGGGGAGGGGGTACTTGATAGTGCATTCCTCTCTGGCAAGGCAGCACCCCCTTTGTTCCCTCCCCCTTGACGGGGGAGGGTCAGGGTGGGGGTGAACTATTACAATTTTTTTAATCTTTAAAGATTATACTCTCTTCTTCTCTGTGTCTCCGTGTCTCTGTGGTTAAGATTATATTTATTCTTTATTTTTCTCTTCTATAAAGTAAAACCGCCACGGCAGTAAGCACTGCAAATGGTATCCAGCAGGCAAGATTATTGAGTTTTCCCGCCCTGACGAGATTTTCAAAGTACAGCAGTGCTATATAGTAGAGTGTAAAGACCATGAGACCGATTATGAATCCACCGGTCTTTCCTGTTCTTCCCGCCCTCAGCGAAAGTGCGGGAGCAAGGAATGCAAGTGCTATAATAAGTGCAGGGAAACTGAGCCTTCTGTGAAACTCGATAAAGTAGCTTGCACCGTTTGTCTTCTCTGTAACAGCTTTTTTGTATAATTCGGAAAGGGTCATCTCACTTTTCTTCCTGCTTAAAATATCTCCGCTCAGTCTGATAGTGAATTTATATTCAGCAAAGTTAATCTCTGTGCTGGTATCCTTGTTTACTATGTGAACCGTTCCGTCTATAAGACTGAACGCCGGCTGCATATCTTTGTCAAGAGTGAGCTTTCCCTCCCGTGCTACGATTACCCGTTCAGATTCCGGATTACGGCTATCCGAGATAAAAATGCCCCTGAATACACCCTCGTCGGTCTTCCGGTTAACAAGGATTAAAAAGCCCTTAAAGGAGGTAAAGAAGACCCCGGGTTCAATGGACATAGGTGCCCTTTCTCTCAGCACCAGGTTGATCTCTCCTCTAAGTGTCTTGCTGCTTAAGGGCATTAGATAAAGAGTGATAAAAACGGAAAAGGCGAGGAGTATGGCAGAGAGATAAAATACAGGTCTTGTAATCTCCCCGAATCTCATGCCTGAGGACCTCAGTACCGTTAGTTCGTTGTCAACCCCCAGCCTTCCGTAGGTAAGGAGCACGGAGAGTAGCAGTGCCATCGGGATGGTGAGAACCAGAAGCTGAGGCTGTATAAGGATGAGCACCCAGGTCATATCAAGATATGAGGCTCCAACTCCTGACATAAGCCTGCTCAGCCTGAGGACTTTCTCCATCATCAGTACCATATTAAGGCCGATAATGCAGACCATAAAGGTCAGTCCAAGTTCTCTCATTATGTATCTGTATATCACCATAGGGAGAGCATATTTTAACAGATTGAAGAACGGCAGCGCAGAAGAGCTCTACTGTGCTATAAAATTATTGCTCTTCCTGCACAAGGGTGTTGCAAAAAGGACACACCCGGGATATTGGATCTCTTTAATATTTAAGGATAAATGTGTGGCCTGATTTTTGCATAAGCTATTCTATTTTAATTCCCTGTCAACTTCTCTATTTAATTATTTAATTGAGTTATTTCAGACATAAATGTATGCAAAAAATGCTTGACAAAAGTTACGGATAATGATATAAATTAAATCAGATAGTGAACAAGACAGGAGTCTTCCTGTAGAGTGAATCAGGTTGAATTTAATGGCATGGCATACATAATAGAGATACCGTATTTAATGGCGTGGAAAGACCCGCTGATTTCAGATACAGGGAGGTGATATCGGGAGTACAGAGGATTAGCAAACAGTAAGGTTTAAATGTTATCAGGAGGTTCAGGGAAAGTTGAAGCATCTAAAAGACCCCTGTGTTATACAGGGCAGAAATATAATTTAAAGGAGGGTTGGAAAAGTGAAAAAGTATTTTGTGTTTATGAGTTTCATGATAATGGCTGTTTCCATTGCACTGCTGTCCATACCCGTGAAAGCCTCAGCAGCCGACCTGCAGGTCAAGTGGTTCGGTTATTCACAGATTACGGTAGAGGGTGGTAACGGAGTAAGCGAAAAGTATAGTGATCCTCAGGTCGGCGCCGACAGGGTTCGTATCGGTTACAATGCAACCCTGGGCAATGTCTTCAGCAAGCTGCAGATTGATTTTAACAAGGCCGATACCGTGAATAATGGTCTCCTTCCCCAGATCATCAAGGATGCCGACGTTGGTTACAAATTCAATAACACCGCTTCAGTCAAGGCCGGTATCTTCAAGACCCCTGTGGGGATGGACTTTAATTTCTCCGGTAAAAAGCTGGATATCACAAAACGTGGTATGGAGAAGGCCCTTGTGCTTGAACGTTCCCTTGGCGTGATGGTGAGCGGTCGCAAGATTGCCGGCGGATTCGGTTATGACATAGGCTACTTCAACCCGACAACCCGTAGTGCGGCAGTGAGCGGTGGTACACCTGGTGATGCCAAGGCATATGCCGTGCGCGGTATGTACGATATGGGCAAAATGTTCCATCTTGAAGCATCCTACGGTAAGAGCGAGACGGCTGGTGGCTATTTACCAGGTAACGTCGCTTCAAAGGACTACAGTGTCCTGGATGTTGGTGCTGCTTACACGATTCAGGGAGCCACGCTTAAGACTGAATACATTGATGGCAAGAATGTCGAGGGTGTAGATGGAAAAGACCAGAGTGTATGGTATCTGCATGCAGGTTATCAGTTCACCCCAATGTATGAAGGAGTGATCAGGTATTACAAGGGAAAGGCTGATGCTTCCAATGGTACCAGTACCAGCCTTGGCAATACCTTTATCGGCCTGAACATCTATCTGAACCCGGCAAAGAAATATGCCTCACGTATTCAGTTGACTATGTGCTTGCAAGTGGGGATAAGGATACATGGAATGGTCTTAGTGGTTACACGGATGACGCCTTCCTGGCACAGTATCAGGTTGCATTTTAAGTCTTCTTAAGATTAACAGATGAAACTAAAAAGACCGGTCAGGAGTTCCTGACCGGTCTTTTTAGTTTCATCTGAGATTTTCAAATCATGATCTTTGCTACAAACTCCTCAAGGTCATCCTCAGCACGCAAAAATTCATCTACTACCCGAGGGTCAAAACGGGTTCCCGATACTGAAGTGATATACTCCTTTGCCTCTTTAAATGGGATTGCCTTCCGGTATGGTCTGTCCACGGTGAGGGCGTCGAGGGTGTCGCAGACTGCAAAGATCCTTGCCCCCAGGGTTATTTCAGTTCCCTTCAACCCCCGCGGATATCCTGAGCCGTCATAGAGTTCGTGGTGGGAGTGTATTATATCTGCAACCCTCGAGAGGTATCCTATGTGATTTATGATCCTGTAACCTGTTTCCGGATGCTGAGCCATTATAGAGGTCTCTTCTTCAGAGAGTTTTCCCTGCTTCAGCAGGATGGAGTCAGGTATGCCTATCTTGCCTATATCATGCAGTAGTGAGCCGCAGTATATATCTACAAGGTCTCTACCTGTTATCCCGATTTTCCGGGACAGGATCATGGCAAACTGTGTAACACGGTAGGAATGGTCCCCAACCTCATGTTCCCTTGCGTCTATCGCCTTTACAAATGCCTCAATGGTTGCAAGGTATATCCCCTCCATCTTTTCAAGGACGCCTCCGAGGAACCTGTCCCTGAAATAGCATTTTTCACAACAATAGGGGCCGTTATCTTTTATATAAAATCCATCGTATGTCTCTGTCCGGCAGGCCTTGCAATAGATACCGGTGGGTTTTTTTGTTTCAGAAATGAATAGGTCAGGATCGTTGAGAAATCTGTCCCTGCATTTTTCAGAGCAGAAGAAGTAGGGGTTTTTCTTATAAACAGTTGTCTCCGGGTCATTAAGCCCGCTGACATCCATTTTGCATACAGGGTCTATTCTTATGGTTAAACCCATATTCTATAAGCCCTCATTGAAAAAAGTGGATAGTGGATTTGAATTTATTAAAAGTCTCATAATTGAATTAACATCAATCTAAAAATCTCCCCTCGCCCCTCTTTGCCAAAGAGGGGGATAATCCCTCCCTTTGGCAAAGGGAGGTTAGGAGGGATTTTTTAAATAATATGTCCACACTATTAAGAGACATTTAATCCCTTGGGTTTTAATTCCCCGAAGCTTGCCCCGAGGTAGTTTATTGCTTGCCGGCATCAGTCTCTTTTTTGTGTTGGTGCTCCCCGGCCGGACACCATCCTGTGGCACCCTCCATTTTGTCCTTCATCATCATCTTCATTTTTGACCTCATCTTGTCCAGCTTTTCCATCATCAAATCCAGTTCCTTAATCATCCCTTTCTTTTCACTCTCTGCAGGCTCCAGCATCATCTTCTTCTGTATCTCCATTGATTTCTTCATCATATCCGTTATCTTCATCATCATTGCATGTTTCATCATCATTAGATGTTTCATCATGATTGCACACTTTTCCATGTGCCCCGGCTGTCCTTCCATGTTGCTTTTACTATTCGTCTGTGCATGGCCATAACCTGCAGTCTCTGTCTGCGTCTCTGCATAGCCTGTTGTTAACAGAGCTGCCGTTAAAGCAATTACAAGGGTAGTTATAAAGATTATCTTTTTCATTCCGATCTCCATAAGTTGATATCCTGCAGTTTTTTTATTACAGTCAGAGCTGAAAAACCCTGTACCCTCCCAAACCTTCCCGTCGTTCCTCTGTCGAGTCGAAAAACAGATATCACGTATGCCTTGTCATTCGGAATCTTAGCATGAACTGTGGCACTTGCAGGTCAGGGCCTTCTTTTTTGTAAGCTTTTTGATCGTCATTGATTCTCACCTCCTTTCTTTGTGAAATCATACCACATATTGTCCGTGGATACAAGACATTTACCCCCCGGATCATCAATAAAAAGCCTTGCTTATGAGAAGGAAGCGATATGACAGAATCTGAACGGTTTTAATTATCACTTTTGTCTCACCCGGATGGTGAGTCGTGATAATTGCCTCGGAGATGGACACGATGTCCATCGAGAATGAGTTCAGAGTCTGTCATATCGCTTCCAACAACCTTTCACCTCTGTATCCGGGTTGAAATATCTCCTGATCGCGGGTATCACACAACCTTTTTTACTTTTAAAAACTTTGCATTTATTGCCACTATCACTGTGCTTAAAGACATCAGCACGGCTCCCATTGCCGGGCTGAGCAGTATTCCGTATTTATAGAGTACCCCTGCTGCAAGGGGTATTGCAAATGCGTTGTAGCCTGTTGCCCATGCAAGGTTCTCGACCATCTTTTTGTACGTTGCACGGGCAAGACCGATAATAGCCACAACATCAAGGGGATTGCTCTTTACAAGGACGATGTCAGCTGCTTCAACCGCCACGTCTGTTCCTGCTCCAATGGCAATGCCGACATCCGCCTGTGCAAGGGCAGGGGCGTCGTTTACGCCATCGCCTGTCATTGCAACCACCAGCCCCCTCTGCTGGACCTCTTTTATCTTTGCCGACTTTTCATGAGGAAGGACCTCGGCAAAATAGTCGTCAAGATTCAGTTCTTCCGACACCCATTTGGCAACCTGGCGATTGTCTCCTGTAAGCATCATACACTTAATGCCCATTCCCCTGAGCATGGAGATTGCTTTCTTTGATTCAGGCCTGATGATATCAGCCAGTGCTATCGCACCCTTTAACCCTCCGTCAATTATTACAAACACAACCGTTTTTCCCTGAGATGACAATTCTTCGATTCGTTTATCCGTTATAGTCATATCATGTTCTCTCAGGTATCCCGGACTTACAACCTTTACCTCCCTGCCGTTTACCTTGCCTTCGGCCCCTTTGCCGGGTATCGCCATGAACTCTTCGACGGGGTATGTTTCGGAAGAATTTACAATCGACTTTGCTATGGGATGTTCCGAGTGTGCCTCAACTGATGCAGCATACTTGATGAGTTCCTTTTCGTCCATATTATCTGAAAGGATAATCGTATCGGTAACGCCGAACCTGCCCTCTGTGAGAGTGCCTGTCTTGTCAAAAACGATGGCCTGGATATTCCTTGCCCTCTCAAAGGCAATACGGTTTCTTATCAGCAGGCCGTTTTTGGCGGAGAGTGCAGTGGAGACGGCAACTACCAGGGGTACAGCAAGTCCCAACGCATGAGGGCAGGTTATAACCATCACCGTAACGGTCCTTTCAAGGGCAAAGGCAAAGTCCTTATTCATTATGACCAGCCATACAAACAATGTAATACCCCCGCCTGCAAGGGCGATTACAGTGAGCCACAGGGCGGCCTGATTCGCAAGGTCCTGTGTCTTTGACTTGCTCTCCTGGGCCTCCTTTACGAGGTCGATTACCTGGGAAAGAAATGAATCCTTCCCTGTCTTTCTTATTTCAACGGTAATCGACCCTTCACCATTTATTGAACCGCCTATGATCTTTGCCCCTGCTGTTTTTGATACAGGCATTGATTCTCCTGTAAGCATGGCCTCGTTTACTGATGTCCTGCCGTCAACGACATCACCGTCAGCCGGGACCTTCTCTCCAGGTTTTACCAGAACCCTGTCGCCCACCGTAAGTTTCTCCAGCGGCACATCCTTTAGACTGCCGTCGGGCAGTAGCAGGTGTGCCTCTGACGGCATGAGCTTTGCCAGTGCCTCAAGTGCACGCGAAGCGCCCATAATAGACCTCATCTCTATCCAGTGACCAACGAGCATGATGTCAACAAGTGTGGCGAGTTCCCAGAAGAATATCTTGCCGCTCAATCCAAAGACGACCACGCTGCTGTAAACATATGCCGTTGTAATCGCTATTGCGATCAGGGTCATCATTCCTGGTTTTACTGACTTCAATTCGTCGAAGAGCCCTTTGAGAAACGGGTATCCACCGTAGAAGAAGACAAAGGACGAGAGGGTGAAGAGCAGGTACAGATCGCCTGGAAACCTGATGGACTCACCGAGTCCTATGAACTTCTGGACCAGGGGTGAAAGCATAAGGATTGGAACGGTGACAATCAGAGATATCCAGAATCTTTTTCTGAAGTCGGCTACCATCCGGGCGTGATGGTCTTTATGGTCGTGGCCCTTGTGTTCCTTGTGTGTTGCGTCTTCATCGTGTTCCATGTCGTGACCTTCATACACGTCATGATTTTTTTCATGTTTTTCATGTCCCGAATGTTTACCGTGATCCATGGTTAATGTCCTCCCTGTATTAAGATTACAGGTTTCTGCAAGTTTTTAAATTACCGTACTGGAAGAGTATGAAGATTATATGAATCAATCTCCTCATGGCCCTTTCTCAAAATGACCCAATACGGATATAATAGCAGGGGAAAATGGAAATTGATAGTACCTGTTGCCGGTCATTCGGTTATTCGGTTATTCATACAATAGGGGAGGGAGATACATGAGGATCCTGATTAGGTACGGTTTCTCAACTTTTTTTCACATTTCCTTCATACTGTATTCACAATCTTCATGTTTAATACTACCAGAAAAAATACAAAAAAGAGGTAAAAATGAAAAAAATATTTTTTGTTTTTTTGGGCCTGTTTTTCCTGTCGGCAGTGGTATATGCAAGAGGGTTTGATATGGTAAAAAAGGCGGGGGATATAACTGTAAAGGTTTCAATAGAAAAGGTCGTACCGGTTGTTGGAAAGAGCAATATTTCCGCGGAGCTTCTCAATACAAGGGAGGGGTCAATGACAGATGCAGAAGTTGAACTTGCTTACTTCATACCGGTAATGCCGGCGATGAAGTATGAAACCGCCGCGATGCAAAAGGGAAGCGCTTATACTGCCGTATCGGGACTTGCAATGGCCGGACAATGGAATGTTGATGTAAGATTCAAAAGACCGGACAGGACAGAGGTTTAATATCTATGAAAAGGAAATTTGCTGTTTCTATATCCGTTATAATAATCTCTCTGATGGTTATAAATGCCGGCTGGGTTTTTGCTGAGGGACTGGATTATAAAGAGAGGTTGAACGGATTGATAGAAGAAGCCGTCAAAAACAACCCGGAACTCAAGGCATTTGAAGAGAAGATACGGGTATTCAGGGAAAGGCCGGCCCAGGCTGAATCTCTTGAGGACCCACGGTTAAAATTATCGCTTGTCAATGTGCCCCTGGACAGCTTCAGACTCAATCAGGAGCCGATGACCCAGAAGCAGATATCAATTATGCAGAAGTTTCCTTTCCCCGGCAAATTATCATTAAAGGGGGCAATGGCTGAGCAGGAATTGGAGATTGTTAAAAAAGAGTATATGGAAAAGAAGAATGATATTGTAAAGCAGGTTAAAGTTGTTTACAATAATCTTTCATTTATAAACAAGGCAATTGAGATAACCGACAATAATAAGGCACTTTTAAAAGAGTTCATAAAGATAGCGGAGACCAAATATGCCGTTGGCAACGGGTTGCAGCAGGATGTGTTAAAGTCCCAGGTAGAGCTCTCAAAGATGATTGATCGTTTAATCGCTCTGAGGCAAAAGAAGCAGACAGCGATAGCACGACTGAATACCCTCCTGAACCGTCCCACTCAGATGCCCTTTAAAGAGATAGGGGAGATAAGGCAAACCGGATTTAACTTAACCTTTGAAGGTCTGCAGCAGATAGCTGTAAAAAACCGTCCGGTATTGCTTGGGTTGCGACATTTAATCAACCGATACAGGTTTGCCTATAAGTTTGCTAAAAAAGATTTTTATCCGGATTTTGATGTCGGGATAGGCTATGGACAGCGTGATGATAGCGCAACGGTTGAAAGAACCGATTTTGTTTCTGCTTTTGTAACGATAAATATCCCCCTGTGGTACAAGACCAGGGAAAGCAGGAAGGTGGCGGAAGAGGAGGCCAATGTCCGAAAGGCCACAGAGCAGTATAACTCAATGAAGAATAAGGTCTTTTTCCGGATAAAAGATATCCTGACGGAGATAGAGGAGAATGAGCAGCAGATCGAACTGTTCAGAACCGGGATAATTCCACAGAGTACGATGTCACTGCAATCTGCCATTGCAGGATACAAGGTGAACAAGGTGGACTTTATAACCCTCGTTAATAACCAGATAACCCTTTATGACTATGAGATCGATTATTACCGGTTTATCACCGACTATGAAAACAAACTTGCAGAGCTTGAAGCAGCAGTTGGGAAGAGACTGTTTTAGATTGCAGCCGGTTGACGGCTTGTCCGCTGGATAATGAAAATGAAAACGAAAATGAATGGAGGAAATAAAGATGGCAGTTAAAGTTAAAAAGGTCTTCATTACAGTTGGCGTGTTGGCGCTCCTGCTGTTGGCGGGGATCCTGTGGTTTGCCTTCAGGGGGGAGGGGAATCCGGCCTCCACGTCTTCCGGTGTTACGGCCGGTAAGGGGGGTAAAGGAGAGTCATCGAAAGCGAAGAGAAAGATAAAGTACTGGCAGGGCCCAATGGACCCGACTTATATCAGTGACAAGCCCGGCAAGTCTCCCATGGGGATGAAACTGATTCCGGTGTATGAAGATGAGGCTGAGAATGAGGCTGAGGGTGTGATCAAGATAAACCCTATCACTGTGCAGGACATGGGGGTGCGGACCAGGAAGGTCACGAAACGTCCCTTCTTTGCTACGATTCGTACTGTTGGCTATATCACATATGATGAGGAACTCGTCAAGGACGTTAATACGAAGATATCGGGCTGGGTGGAGAAACTCTATGTCGACACGACCGGTGAAGAGGTACGCAAAGGGCAGAAACTTCTCTCTATCTACTCCCCTGCACTGGTTTCTACACAGGAGGAGTACCTTCAGGCGCTTCGGTTCAAGGAGAAGACTTCCGATTCTACCTTTGTGAATGTGGTGAAGGGTGCGGATACGCTTCTTGAGTCCACGCGAAAGAGGCTCCTGTTGATGGATATCGATCCCGCTCAGGTCAAGGTACTGGAGGAACGGGGAGAGGTGCAGAAGAGCATGCTTCTCCATTCACCTGCCACCGGTACGGTGATAAAGAAGCCCGTATTTGAAGGCATGAGGGTGAATCCCGGGATGAAGCTCTATACCATCGCCAACCTTTCCCGTGTCTGGGTGAAGGTCTCCTTCTATGAATACGAACTCCCTTTTCTCAAGGTCGGTCAGGAGGCGGAGATGTCACTTCCTTACGAACCCGGTGTCTCCTACAAGGGCCGTATCACCTTCATTTATCCCTATCTCTCAAAAAAGACAAGGACGGTGCAGGCCAGGATGGAGTTTGAAAATCCGGGGTTGAAACTTAAGCCGGACATGTATACCAATATCGTGCTGAAGTCAAAGATCAGCTCGGATGCCATACTCGTGCCCTCTGAAGCGGTCATCCGGACGGGTGTTCGCAATATAGTGATCACGTCCCTGGGAGGCGGCAAGTTCCTTCCCAAGGAGGTCAAGCTCGGAGCTGAGGCTGAGGGATTCGTACAGGTCCTTTCCGGACTGAAAGAAGGTGATATAGCCGTAGTGTCAGGACAATTCCTCATCGATTCGGAGAGCAACCTGCGAGAGGCCATAAACAAGATGCTTGCAATCAAGAAGGCGTCACAGAAGAAGATGGATATGAAGATGAAGAAGGAAGATGCCGGGCCTGGAGTTAAAAAGAAAGATGGTGCAATCAAGAAGGTGTCACAGAAGATAGATATGAAGATGGACATGAAGATGAAGAAGGAAGATGCCGGGTCTGAAGCCAAAAAGAAAGATGGTGCAACCAAGAAGGTGTCACAGAAGATAGATATGAAGATGGACATGAAGATGAAGAAGGAAGACGCTGGGCCTGGAGTTAAAAAGGAGGGCGCTGAAAGTAAGAAGGGTGCCATGCTCAATCCGGAGATGAGTAAGGAACAGAAGAAGCTGATGACAGAAGTGGTTGATGATTATACAGACATACACAGCGCGTTGGTTGAGGAATCTCCCGTTGCTGTGGCCGAAGGGGCGCGTTCCCTGTCCGTGACGGTCAGTAAGATAAAGGCATTGGACCCGGAGGGGAATCTGGAGAAAATTACACGTCCGATTGAGGACTCTATTGATGGACTCCTTTCCGGAGATATCGTGAAGGAGCGGGATTCCTTTGCAGCGCTCAGTATGGTGATGGCTTCCTATGTCAGGGGCGCCGGCAGGACGAGTGCACTTACCGCCGGAATCAAACTCTATTTCTGTCCCATGAAGAAGGAGTTCTGGTTGCAGAAGGCGGCTGATGTTCAGAATCCGTACCTCGGCAAGGATATGCTTGTTTGTGGAAATGAGGAGAAGTACTGATGCTTGAGAAGATAATTGAATACTCGATAAAAAACAGGTTTCTGATTATACTTGCCACTGTCTTTATTCTCCTCTGGGGTGTTTATTCTTTGGCAAATATGCCACTTGACGCAATTCCTGACCTCTCGGATGTTCAGGTGATTGTTTACACCAAATACCCCGGACAGGCACCTCAGGTGGTAGAGGACCAGATTACTTACCCGCTTACAACGGCCATGCTTTCTGTTCCCGGGTCGACTGTCGTGAGAGGCTATTCCTTTTTCGGGTTTTCTTTCGTCTACATTCTCTTTAAGGACGGGACGGACCTCTACTGGGCAAGGAGCCGTGTGCTTGAGTACCTGAACTATGTGTCCGGTCTTCTGCCTAAGGGCGTGACCCCGTCCCTGGGGCCTGATGCCACAGGTGTTGGATGGGTGTATGAGTATGCGCTTGTGGACCATACCGGCAAGCATGATCTTGCACAGCTCCGCTCCATACAGGACTGGTATCTCCGCTATGAGCTCACCTCGGTGGAAGGTGTGTCCGAGGTAGCGTCGGTTGGCGGTTTTGTGAAGCAGTACCAGGTGGATGTGGATCCGAACAAGCTTCTTGCATACAACATCCCCTTATCAAAAGTGAAGAGGGCAATCAAGCGGTCCAATGAGGATGTGGGGGGGAGCCTGCTGGAGATGTCGGAGATCGAATATATGGTTAGAGGGCTGGGCTATATCAAAGGTATCGAAGATATCAAGAATATCGCTATCGGTGTGGACCATAATGGAACGCCGATCCTTATCAGGGATGTGGCCAACGTGCACCTTGGCCCTGAACTCCGGCGCGGCATAACCGAATTGAACGGTGAAGGGGAGGTTGCCGGAGGGGTTGTGCTGATGCGATTCGGGGGGAATGCCCTTGCAACTATAAACCGGGTCAAGGAAAAGTTGAAGAGCCTCAAGGCAGGCCTTCCGAAAGGTGTTGAGATAGTCCCCGTCTATGACAGGTCCAACCTGATTAATAATGCTATTTCTACTCTCAAGGAGAAACTCATAGAAGAGTCCATCGTGGTGGCACTTGTCTGTATAATATTCCTCCTGCATTTCAGGTCGGCCTTTGTGGCAATCTTCACACTGCCTGTAGGTATTCTTATGGCGCTTACCGTTATGAACTTCCAGGGGCTCAACGCCAACATCATGTCCCTTGGCGGCATTGCAATCGCCATAGGTGCGATGATTGATGCTGCAATAGTGATGATAGAGAACGCCCACAAGCAGCTGGAGAAGGACAGTGGTACCAAGGACCACTGGTTAACCATAACCATTGCTGCAAAACAGGTCGGGCCGGCGCTTTTCTTTTCGCTACTGATTATAACCTTCTCGTTCCTTCCGATCTTTACGCTCCAGGCCCAGGAAGGAAGACTCTTCCGGCCCCTTGCATTCACCAAGACCTACTCCATGGCCTCCGCGGCACTGCTTGCAGTGACACTAGTTCCGGTAATGATGGGATACTTCATCAAAACCACTCTCCTGCCTGAATTGTGGAGCAGGAAGAAGCAGAGGCTGATCTCGGTTGGTATCTCAGCGCTTGTTTTCCTCCTGTTATGGCTGGTTTCAACCCTCTTCCCCATGTCGGTGCTCAGTACATTCGGGGTCTCGATAGCGATCTTCTTGGGTGCCCTGACCTTATTCCTCCTCTGGCCCCAGGCGATCAGTCCGGAATACAGGAATCCGGTTAACAGATTTCTCATATGGGTATATAAACCTGTGATCCACTGGGTGCTGTACCACAAGGCCGTCACCATAGTACTGGCCGTTCTTGTGGTGTTGACATTGATGCCGTTCCATTCAATGATTGTCGAGAAGCTGCCGGAAGGTCCGGTCAGGACCTTTGCCGGGAAGATGGATCGGTTCTTTCCCCTCGACAAGATCGGAGGGGAGTTCATGCCACCCCTTTACGAGGGAGACCTGTTGTACATGCCGAGTGCATTTCCCGGCATTTCAATAACCAAGGCAAGGGAACTGCTACAGCAGACAGATAAGATTATCAAGTCTTTTCCGGAAGTCAAGCGGGTCTTTGGTAAGATCGGGCGTGCAGACACTGCGACTGACCCGGCACCTTTGTCAATGATAGAGACCACCATCATGTTGAAGCCCCAGGAGGAGTGGCGGGAAGTGGCGGTAGAGAGGTTTTTTTCGGGCTGGCCTGACCTTATCCGCCGTCCTCTTGCGAAGATCTGGCCGGAGAAGAGGGTGATAACACCCAAGGAATTAGTAGATGAGATGAACAAGGCGTTACAGTTTCCGGGTATAACGAACGCCTGGACAATGCCTATCAA
>VAOU01019072.1_pt1 | contig 19932 bp, 18 predicted proteins | sample 3393871 | NCBI WGS metagenome assembly VAOU01 (sample SAMN08290440, study PRJNA428436) | hydrothermal vent metagenome | isolation source: Deep-sea hydrothermal vent chimney | place: Atlantic Ocean: South-mid Altantic Ridge | depth 1820 m m
CGTGAAACACTGTCCGGTTCATCTGATGCCCTCAAAACGGCACAGCATAAATCCGGACAGGTCTTGTGCTAATTAACAGGACAGGTAATTTACTCGTAACAAGAGAGAATGGGCTCTGTCGAGTCTTGAGCTATAGATGTAAGATGTAGAATAATTTTCGATTCGAGTGTTTTGGTCTTTACCCGAATGGCACTTACTTAAAGGCACTTTTACTAATTGATAATCCCTTCTCCCTCCGGGAGAAGGTTAGGATGAGGGAAGCAAGTGCCATTCGTCTTTACCCCTTTTTTTCTGCGCCTTAGCCGACATCAATCCACTTCAACCCGTCTTACGTTGCAAGGACGAGTTACGGTCGAGTAGGGGTTTGAGGTAAAGACCGGTATAGGAAGCAGGGAAGGCGGCGACGCCCTCTGGAGTGTCGCTGACCACTACGCTGCCACCGCCGTCACCACCCTCCGGACCCATGTCGATGATCCAGTCTGCGGTCTTGATCACATCCAGATTGTGTTCGATCACCACCACCGTATTGCCGTGATCCCGCAGGCGGTGGAGCACGTTCAACAGTTGTTCGATGTCGTGGAAGTGCAGCCCGGTGGTGGGTTCATCCAGAATATACAGCGTTTGTCCGGTGTCGCGCTTGGAGAGTTCCCGGGCCAACTTGATCCTTTGGGCTTCGCCGCCGGACAGGGTCACTGCGCTTTGGCCAAGCTTGATGTAGGACAGGCCTACGTCCAGGAGGGTATCGAGCTTGCGTTTAATGACTGGCACCGCGCTAAAAAATTGTTGGGCCTCTTCGATGGTCATGTCCAACACTTGGCGGATATTCTTGCCTTTGTATTGGACCTCCAGGGTCTCACGGTTGTAACGCGCCCCCTGGCAGTCATCGCAGGGCACATAGATGTCGGGTAAGAAGTGCATCTCAACTTTAATCAGGCCGTCACCCTGGCAGGCCTCGCAACGGCCACCGCGCACGTTAAAGGAAAAGCGACCGGGCTTGTAGCCCCGTTCCCGTGCCATGGGTGTTCCAGAAAAGAGTTCACGCATGGGGGTAAACAGGCCGGTATAGGTGGCCGGGTTAGATCGGGGGGTGCGGCCGATAGGGCTTTGATCGATATCGATGGTCTTGTCGAAATGCTCCAGGCCGTCAATCCTTTTGTGCGGCGCCGGGTCGGTATTGCTGCGGTAGATATGTTTCGCCGCTGCGGCATAGACGGTGTCGTTAATGAGCGTTGATTTTCCGGAGCCGGATACGCCGGTGACACAGGTCAGCAGACCAACTGGAATATGGACATCAATATTTTTTAAATTGTGTCCGCAGGCGCCGATGACAGACAGATATTTATCCTTAATGACCGGGGTGCGGGTCTTGGGGATGGCAATCTGCCGTCGACCGCTGAGGAATTGACCGGTGACCGATTCACCGGATTGCTCGATGTCACTGGCGGAACCCTGGGCCACCACCCGGCCACCATGCACACCGGCGCCGGGACCCAGGTCCAGGACAAAATCGGCGGTGCGGATCGCCTCTTCGTCATGTTCTACCACGATGACGGTGTTACCTATATCCCGTAAATGGATCAGCGTGTCCAACAGCCGCCCATTGTCCCGTTGATGCAGGCCGATGGAGGGTTCATCCAAAACATACATTACCCCCACCAGACCGGCGCCGATCTGTGAGGCCAGGCGGATGCGTTGGGCCTCGCCGCCGGACAAGGTCTCGGCGGAGCGTTCCAGGGTGAGATAGTCCAGTCCCACGTTGACCAGAAACCCCAGGCGTTGGCCAACTTCCTTGATAATTTTTTCTGCGATCTCACCCCGGGCTCCGCTGAATTCAAGCTTGTTAAAAAATTCCTGGGCGCTGGCGATGGGCATGTGGGTGATGTCGTGTATGGCCTTATCGGTCACGAACACATGACGGGATTCAGTGCGCAGGCGACTGCCGCCGCAAGTCTGGCACTGTTGTGTGTTGATGTACTTGACCAGTTCATCGCGCACTGATTGGGATTCGGTCTCCCGGTAGCGGCGTTGCATGTTTGGGATCACGCCCTCGAAGGCGTGTTTGCGTGGCCCCCAATGTTTTTTGCCCAGATAGGTGAACTTGATAATTTCATCCCCGCTGCCGTGGAGGATCATATCGCGTGTACCCTGGGGAAGTTTTTCAAAGGGCTTGTCGATATTGAAGTTGTAGTGATCGGCGAGGCATTCGAGCATGTGAAAATAAAAGGCATTACGCCGATCCCAGCCGCTTATGGCGCCGGCAGGCAGACTCAAGGAAGGATCGCGTATCACCCGGCTCGGGTCGAAGAACTGGCGTATGCCCAGGCCATCACAGTCTGGACAGGCCCCGGCGGGGTTATTGAATGAAAATAGTCGCGGTTCCAGTTCTTGCAGGCTGTAGCCGCAGTGGGGGCAGGCGTATTTGGCGGAAAAAATAATCTCTTCAGATTGGCCGCTGTTACTCCCATCACCCGGCAGGGTCACGACCCGCGCCACGTTGTCGGCGATGGCCAGGGCGGTTTCAAAGGACTCTGCCAGGCGTTGTTGCTGTTCCGCGCGTACCACCAGGCGATCGACCACCACCTCGATGGTGTGTTTAATATTCTTTTTGAGTGCCGGGGCGTCGTCCAACTCCACGACGATGCCGTCGATACGGGCACGCACATAACCCTGACTGCGTAACTGTTCGATAATATGCTGGTGTTCGCCTTTACGATCCTGCACCATAGGTGCCAACAAAAGGATGCGTGTGCCTTCTTCCAGGGCCAGGACCTGATCCACCATTTGGCTTACCGTCTGCGCCTCCAGTGTGATGTTGTGGTCCGGGCATTTCGGATCTCCCACCCTGGCAAAAAGCAGGCGCAGGTAATCATAGATCTCGGTCACCGTGCCCACGGTAGAGCGGGGATTGTGGGAGGTGGCCTTCTGCTCAATGGAGATGGCCGGTGACAGGCCCTCAATGAGGTCCACGTCGGGTTTTTCCATCAGCGACAGGAACTGCCGGGCATAGGCCGATAGAGATTCGACGTAACGGCGTTGGCCCTCGGCGTAGATGGTGTCGAAGGCCAGGGAAGACTTGCCGGACCCGGATAGACCGGTGATGACGATGAGCTTGTCCCGGGGCAGGTCAACGTCGATATTCTGCAGATTATGGGTTCGCGCACCGCGAATATGGATGGTTTGCATAGAGGCCTCAAAAAAACGCTGAACCCGGTACTATACGACTGATGCCCCGGTCCTGCAAAACTACTTGCGTGACACTCATTTCAGTCAGGGTAAGGTGCGCAGGGGTGGTATGCTCTCGTTTGCGACCGGAGTGGCGGTGGGCGCTGCGGATAAATTGATGGCCCAGGGGCGTTTTTGGAACCAACAGAAAGGTGAGTGAAACTATGCGTGGTTTTTTTGCAGCAAGTGTTATGTGTCTATTATTGGCCCTATTGGCTACGAGTGCTCAGGCGGTTAAGGGTCCTCGTTACTCTGTTTACTTTACCGCCGAAGAGATTAATGGTACGCCGCAAAAGAAGCCCACATCGTCCTTTGGGTGTTCGGGTAAGGTCTATGGGGTGTTGGAGATCCGCGGTCTGGAACGGGGCAAGCATCGGGTGGATATCTGGTGGATCGACCCCAGTGGTAAACGCCGGGAGCGAACCCGGTTTCCCTTCCAGGTATTCCAGGATGATCATCGAATATGGGCTTGGTTGCGTTTGATAAGACCGAAAGACTCTGTAATCGACCGGGTCTTTATGGGCAACTCCGCTTCCGGCATGGAGGCCTTTATCGGCAAGTGGACGGTGAAATTCCGCGTCGATCGAAAACTGGTGAGAAAGGCCAGTTTTAAGGTGATTTGTTAGCCGGGGTCTTGTTAAGCATGGAAGCCCTCCACCTTAAAGGGGCTCTTTGTTAATGCTCATTGCAGGGTAGAAGGAATTACTAATTAATAGAAGTGCCCAAGAATTGATCGGCTAGAGTGCTCAATACAAGGGGCCCAAGCCCAAACGATTGGCGATCCGTTCAGCGGTGATAAGACTGCGCTTCGCCAGCCGTCCGTTCATCAGGGTCAGGCCCACTAGCTGGATCAGGGATATCTCCGGTTGGTTGCAACCGGCGCAGAGGTCTATATCGTCCTTTCGGCCCTCCACATGGCAGCGTCGGACCTCTCGCATGGCAGTACTGTTCCAGATCTCTTCCAGCGAGTGCTGGTGGATATTGCCCAGTTCGGTCTCATGCAGAAAGTCATGACAGCAAGCTACAGCGGTGCCATCATAATAAAAGGCTAATTGCCGCCACGGGAGCATGCACGGCTTTGGGGGCTTATTGTTTACAGCCATTTTGTCGTTGATTTCCGGACTCATATCCGCCACTTGACCGGCGAAATTAAAAAATCGCTTGAGCCGCACCGCATTCACGCCAGCTCGTTTCCAGCGCCGACAGAAATCTTTCGCCTGTCGGTGATTTTCTTCCATGCAGATCATTTGAATGACGACAAAAGGCCCCTTGCCCGCCTCCTCTTTCAGGTCTAAAAACCCTTCTGTGTTGCGCACCACTTTGTTGAAGCTATTCGCTCCGCGTATACGTTTGTAGGTTTCCGCGTCCGTGCCGTCGATAGAAATAATCAGGGTGTCCAGGGACGAAGCCAGTAGTCGTTTCGCACGCCGCTTGCTTAGAATGGTGCCATTAGTCGATATGCCGGTGTGGACCCCTTGTTCTGCAGCGTAGTCGATAAAGCGTTCAAACTCCGGATGCAGCAAAGGTTCACCGGCCAGGTGCAGGTAGGCAAATTCGAGACCCGTCGCAGTTTCATCAATAATTCGGCGAAAGGTGTCAAATGTCATATAACCCAGGCCGCGTTTCGCATTGTCATCACGCGGACACATACAACATACCAGATTGCATTCGCTGGTTAGCTCGATTGACAATTCCAAGGGCGCCCCGGCGGAACGTTCCCGGCCGCCGAGAAAGTCCCGCGCGATGTTTAGTCTGTTAATAAAAGAGCCCATAGGTATTAATTCTTCCCCGAACGGGTAACAGTTCGTCCGGACTGCTGACGCACAAATTTTCTGAATCCAAAAACCATTAGTTGATTTATAAAGAGTATATATTCCCGGAAGTTTAGCTTACTGGTGCTGAACTGCCGTTGGCGAAATATGTAATCAAATGACTGGTGAGTGCGCACCCCTTTGCTCATCATAATCTCCAAGAGTATTTTGTAACCGGGTGAGACCAGGGTATGCAGCATGGAAGCTAACACAGATTGGCGCAAGCAAAAATAACCGGATAAGGGGTCTTGCAGACCAGTCAAGCGGCGGGCTGCGGCCACACCGGCCAAAGATAACCACTTGCGGCCAAAGGTCCATTGCTCGACCCGGCTTTGCTCACCAAAACGGCTACCCACCGCGAGATCGTTGTCGGCCAAGGCGCGTATCATTCGTGGCAACACGGCGGGGTCGTGACTGAGGTCTCCATCCATTACCGCCACCAGGGGTCGTTTTGATGCCGCAAAACCCTCCATCACGGCTGACCCGAGGCCCAGTTTTCCAGATCGGCAAATGACCTTGACGGGATAGTCATTGGCCATGGCGCGGGCCGCCGCCGCTGTCCCGTCCGGCGAGTTATCATCGACCACAATCAATTCAGCATCGATATCCCGATACGGCCTGAGGGTTTCAAACAATTCTGTTACGAATGTCTCAATGTTGGGGCATTCGTTATAGGTTGGGACAATGATAGAAATCTGGAATTTCATATCAACCGTAACTTAATGTTTATCGAGATTGGCATATGGACACTTTTGTTAATTGAGAATCCTTTTGCCTTACAAGGAGGCATGAAGTCACCTCCGGTGCATAATGCTTTTGCTAAAGTACGGCGAGCCCAAGGGGTATGTCCCCCTGGAGTTTGCCTGGAAAAATCGGGGAAGAAAAGAGCCAGGGAGGAATGGTACTTATCTTTAAGCCCGATATCACCGTCATCCCGGCACAAGCCGGGACTCAGACCTACCCATTGTCATCCTTTTCCTGGATTTAGGTTCTTAGCTTTGTGCGGCTGGCCCCTGCGAAAGCCGGGGCCGATGTATGGACGAATTAGTCATAAATTCCCTAGCCAATAAAGCCTAAAGCGTTCGGATTAGGGTTTTCCATTGACTATCAATAACGTTGAGGAGAAGGTAGCGCCCGTGTTTACTTAAGTACAGGTAGGCGTAAAAAGAAAAACAGGCATTAAATTGTAGATACCATAAGGCGGACCCATCATTTACGATCTAACTTTACGGTAGTTTTGGAAGCAGGGATGCTATGACACGGATGTCCCTATTATTTACAGACTCACAGGGGGATGTGCATAAAGAAACGATAACTTCAACGGCTGTTCTTGCAGGGTAGTGTTGATAACTCTGTTCTTTTCGAGAGCCAGACTTTGACTATATCGGTGTTTTTCACCCAAAAGCGAAATTAAGTTATTGTATGGCTGAATCAGATGGTTCCCTAATAAGAAAAATCTTAAAGTCTCCGAATGTAGGGTTTTGGTTGACAGTAGGGACCCTCAATTCTTTTGTTACCGTAATACCCCCACGATCACTATAAGCTCCGTACTTTTTTCGGTAAACTGGCTAAGTGGCCTTATATCCTATAAGGGCCCGGGTGATGGCATGACATGACGTACTTATTGATCATTATTGGAGCGTTTTTAGGTGCGATCATCGCCAAGCTCCCAGGGGCACTATTTGGGGGCTTGATGGGGCTTTTGTTTGGTCAGATGTTGGTGCTGCGTTCCCGGGTTGAATCACTCGAGAAGAAGCTATGGGATAAAGTGCTCCAGGGTAAAGAGACGGGTGTGGAGCAGGGACCGAGCGCTGAAGAACAGGTGACCACCCCCGAAAGTGCTTCCCAAGCTCTTAAAGCTGAAACTCCACCTGGAGACCGATCGCCTGCGGTTGCCAGCCCGTTAAAAAGCCAAGTCGACGAAGACCACGGGGCGGCAGCCGACCAAGAAGATGTTGCCCCGGCCCCCACTGGTCCACGATCCGATGATTTAGATACCTTGCCGATGCCCCGCACGGATGAATCCCGTTTGCGTAAATGGATTGTGGGCTATTTTACCGGTGGCAATATCGTGGTACGGGTGGGGATCATTGTACTTTTTTTTGGAGTGTCATTCCTGCTCAAGTATGCCGCTGACCATGCAGCATTTCCCATCGAATTACGTTTGATGGCGGTGAGTGCGGGGGCCATTACCATGCTTATCATCGGCTGGCGCTTGCGTGATCGTCTTCAGGGCTATGCCCTGGCCATACAGGGTGGGGGTATCGGTGTGTTGTATCTCACCGTTTTTTCAGCATTGCGCCTGTATAGTTTGATCCCGGCATCATTGGCCTTCGGCATCATGCTGGGTCTGTGTGTATTTTCGGCAGCGATGGCGTTGCTGATGAATGCCCAGTCATTGGCAGTAATAAGTGTGGCAGGTGGTTTTCTGGCACCCATACTGACCTCTACCGGTGGCGGTAGCCATGTGATGCTGTTTGGTTTCTATGCCATACTCAATTTGGGCATCTTGCTTATCGCCTGGTTCAAGGCTTGGCGTGTCCTGAATCTCGTAGGATTCGTTTTCACCTTTGTGATTGGTTCGATGTGGGGTTACAAGTACTATCGCCCAGAATTCTTTACTACCACTGAACCGTTTTTAGTTGCATTTTTCCTCTTTTATACCTTTATCGCGGTGTTGTTTGCGTCACGACAAAAACCCGAGTTCAAAGGTTTGGTGGAAGGTAGCTTGGTGTTTGGCACGCCATTGATCGCCTTTGGTCTGCAGGCGCCCTTGATAAGAGAGTTTGAATACGGTCTGGCCTGGAGCGCATTGGCCTTGGCATTCTTTTACCTGTCTTTGGCATGGGTGTTATTTAAAAAATCCTCGCCAGCAATGCGTACCTTGACCGAGTCATTTTTGGCCTTGGGTGTGGTGTTTGGCACCGTAGCTATCCCCTTGGCTCTGGATGGGCGTTGGACCTCTGCGGCCTGGGCTCTGGAAGGCGCTGCCATGATCTGGATCGGTATTCGTCAGCAGCGCTTGCTACCACGGCTATTTGGTATCTTGCTCCAATTGGGTGGTGGGATTATATTTTTCACGACCCAGTTAAAGTTGCAGGACACCATTCCGGTATGGAACGGGGTGTATATCGGTTGCTTGGTTGTTGCCGTGGCCGGTCTATTGTCGGGCTGGTATCTCAACCGGCGCCGTGACGACATACGCCCTGACGAGTGTGGCTTGCACATCCTCTTAGGTGTATGGGGCCTGCTGTGGTGGTTTGGTTCAGGCCTGCATGAGATTTACCAGCATGCGGTGGGTATATATCGACCCAGTGTCTCGTTAATCTTTATTGGTCTGTCTTTGATATTGTTTGAAGTGATCGGTCGTCGCGTGCATTGGCAGGTTCTGCGGATACCGACACGGGCCTACATTTTTGTGTTATTGCTGTTGGCCCTATCATGGCCGGTGCGTTTTGATCATTTATTTATTAATGGTGGCATATTTGCCTGGCCGTTGGCGTTTGCCATTCAGTATTGGATATTGCGCCGTTATGATAATGATGAGTTATCGCAGGTTATGCGCTTTCAACACGCATCGACGTGGTGGCTGTTGGCGTTGCTGGGTGCATGGGAGAGTCATTGGTGGATTCAACATTGGGTACAGGGGCCAGGTGCTTGGCCGCTCATGGCCTGGAGCGTGATACCGGGGGTGCTGTTGTTGTTGATACAACGATTCAGGACGTCCCGGGTTTGGCCTCTGGGGCAACATCAGGATGTTTATATGGGGTTGGTGGCGTTACCGCTTGTGGTCTACTTGTATTTGTGGTCCGTCTTCTCCAATTTGTTTAGCCAAGGCAATCCATGGCCGCTGAGTTATCTCCCGATACTCAATCCATTGGATCTGGCGCAGATATTTATTTTTTTGGTGATGGTACGTTGGGTGATCGCACTTCCAAAAGTAAAAGGCGTTGGTGTTATGTCCGTATCCCCCCAGAGATTGTATAGCCTACTTCTAGGAGTGGTGTTTCTGTGGTTCAACGCGGTGTTGATTCGGACCTTGCACTATTGGGGTGATGTGCCCTTCAGTTATAATGCTATGGCTCAATCGGTATTGGTGCAGACGTCACTGTCTATTTTTTGGTCTCTCATCGCGCTTTGTTGCATGTTTTTCGCAACCCGCAAGCAGCTTCGTATAGCCTGGATGGGAGGTGCGGGTTTGCTCGGTGTAGTCGTGATCAAGCTGTTTACCGTAGACTTATCCAATAGCGGCACGGTGGAGCGCATCGTATCGTTCATCGTTGTCGGGTTATTGCTATTGGTCATTGGTTATCTAACGCCGGTACCACCCCGAGAACAACAGGGGGTACAAACGTGAAAATGGTTTATTGGGTTGGTTTCTGTCTGGCGATGGCGTCGCCCAGTTCCATCTGGGCCAATAGCGAAGTTAGTCCAAATGATTTTGCCTATTCCATCCCCATTGAAGTGGGTAGTGACCACGGACTGTTTCAGTTTACCTTGCCCAAGTCAGTCTATCAGAGTGTGGTACGATCGGATCTTGGTGATTTGCGGATATTCAATGGTGCTGGTGCGCCGGTTCCCCATCGACTCAAAAATCTCTCCGCCACTACGTCGTTTCCATCTCAAAAAGTCGCTTTGCCAATCTTCCCACTCTACAACAAAACCGAAAAAGGTGGGGGCAATCTTTCTCTTTATGTGCGCCGTGATAAGCAAGGTTCAATTATTAAAATCCAGAGCAACGATAGAGGCCCTGCTGGTAAAGAGACGCTGACGGGGTACCTGTTGGATGCAGGAGGAGTTAAAGGGTCGATCCGTAGTCTGAAGCTGGACTGGGAGGCTGACGATCAACAGTTCTTGGGACAGATCAATGTGGAGGGGAGCAATGACCTCAAGAGTTGGAGAATACTCGCCCATAGCGCGCCCATTGCTCAGTTTAATTATCAAGGGCATCGCTTGGTGCGCAAGCAAATTAGTTTAAATGGTGCTTCGGCGCGTTATCTGCGCATTACTGCCCCAGGCAAGGAACACATTCCCGCCTTCACCAAGATTCATGCGAATCTTGCAGAGACGTCCAAAGAGCGAAAACATCAGTGGGAGTTGTTGCCAGCTACCCGTGTTGAGGATGAGAAACTAAAAACCTTTGAGTATGACTTGAAGGGTTATATGCCCACCGATAAGTTAAAACTTATCTTACCAGAGGAAAACTCAATCATACGGGCGAGTATTTATTCACGCCCGGATAAAAAATCCACTTGGGTGCTGCGAAATAACAGTCTGTTTTATGATATTCGTTTGGAGGGCGCTACGTTGCTAAGTGGTGAATCCAGAATTGGGCTACGTCATGATCGTTATTGGCGTGTGGTAGTTACGCAGGACGATGGTGGTCTGGTTGCTACTGCGCCTATTTTGGGTCTAGGTTGGCGTCCTCAACAGCTTGTGTTTCTGGCCCGGGGTGCAGGCCCGTTTCAACTTGCCCATGGTAGCGCCCGGGTTAAGCCCAATGATAATATGGCCCGTAGCCTGTTAGATGGGTTTATGAGCGGAAAATCCGATAAGTCTAATTTGCGTCCTGCTATCCTCGGGTCGCAACAAATCATCGGCGATCAGTCCAACCTGGTGCCACCCTTACCAACTCTTCCGCCACGCCCGTGGAAGCAATGGCTACTGTGGGCGGCCCTGGGGTTGAGCGTATTGATATTGGGTTGGATGGCGTTTTCCCTGTGGCGTCAGATGAATATAACGAACGAATGAGACAGAGATCTGGGTCAGCCCGCAGTGAGGACACTGGTCGGTATCAAAATAGCCTGTAGATACCTGGTTTGTCATGAGGCTGGTCTCGGTGGGCTGGGCCGTCCTCGAACCTGACCTGCATGTCTCCGATAGCATCAAGATTTCTCAATATCCGTGCGAGCATTCTCACTGGGTGGCGGCTGGGTAGTAGCCACTTTGTACGGACTTGTCGAGTCGTTATAGGGTACCAATATAAGCCTTTGTTTTGTATAATCTTTATTGATATTTTTTGGGTCATCCGGGGAACCTGATACCATAGCGCTCCTGAATTCACCCTGCTGTTGAATTTTCCTTGAAAAACACACCGATGACATCCACCGAACGGCGCGCCGTGGGCGCGCTGGCCGGGATCTTTGGTCTGCGCCTGTTGGGTTTGTTTTTAATCCTGCCGGTGCTTGCCCTGTATGCCGAAACCAGTTTATCCGGGGCGACGCCCCTGCTTATTGGCTTGGCTTTGGGCGCCTATGGCCTCACCCAGGCCCTGTTCCAGATTCCGTTTGGCATGTTGTCGGACCGCTGGGGGCGCAAGCCGCTCATCGTGACAGGCCTGATCATCTTTGCCCTGGGCAGCGCTGTGGCGGCGGTCTCTGATTCGATGTATGGCGTCATTTTGGGGCGATTGATCCAGGGCATGGGGGCTATTGCTGCGGTGGTTTTGGCCCTGACTGCGGATTTGACCCGGGAGGAGCAACGCACCAAGGCCATGGCCCTCATCGGCGTCTCTATCGGTCTGGTCTTTATGCTATCCATGGTGTTGGGGACGGTATTAAGCGCTTGGGTTGGGGTCAAAGGTCTTTTTTGGTTGACCATGGCTCTGGCCTTGTCCGGGATTCTGGTCCTGTATTGGGTGCCCACCCCGGTGGCGGCCCGGCGCCATCGCGATGTCCAGCTGGTCCCTGCCCAGTTGGCCAAGGTGCTGGGGAACCCAGATTTATTGAGGCTAGATGCGGGTATTTTTGTGTTGCATTTGACACTTACCGCCATGTTCGTGGCCGTGCCTCTGGCCCTGGTTCACGAAGACGGGTTGCCGTTGGCGGCCCATTGGAAGGTCTATCTGCCTGTGTTTGTATTATCGGTTACCGGTATGGTGCCCCTGGTCATACTGAGCGCCCGTAAGCACTTGATTCAAAGAATATTTCTGGTTGCCATTGCCCTGTTGTTGGCGGCTCAGGCCTTGTTCTATTTTGGACATCGGCAATTACCCTGGCTGGTGTTCGCGCTATGGGTCTTTTTTGTAGGGTTTAATACCCTGGAGGCCTTATTACCCTCTACGATTTCCCGAGTGGCCCCGGCGGACAGCAAGGGAACCGCTATGGGGGTGTATAATAGCTTCCAGTTTTTTGGTGTCTTTCTGGGGGGCACCCTGGGAGGTTGGCTGTACGGCGCCATGGGCATCGGTGCCGTGTTCCAGGCCTGTGGGGTGTTGATTCTATTTTGGGCCATCATTGTGATGACCGCACCGGCACCGCGATTATTGGATACCCGCCTGTTACGGGTGGGGCCACAGACCGAGGATGGCGCGCCGGTCCTGGCCAAGCGATTGGTGGCAATCACCGGTGTAGTGGAGGCCATTGTCATTGCCGAAGAAGGCATGGCCTATTTGAAGGTCGATCACAAAGAACTGGATGGCGATGCACTGCAACAATTTGGAGTAGCGGCAAATTAAAAATATATTTTTGGTATCAGAGCGCATAACAGGAGGCTTGTATGGCACGTGGTGTAAATAAAGTGATTTTGGTCGGTAATCTTGGGCGCGACCCGGAGGTCAGATACGCACCCAGTGGTAGCGCGATAGCGAATATCAACATCGCCACGACTGAGTCATGGAAAGACAAAAATACCGGTGAGAAACAAGAAAAGACGGAATGGCACCGCATTGTCTTCTTCAACCGCTTGGCCGAGATCGTGGGTGAGTACCTAAAGAAAGGTTCGCAGGTTTATGTGGAGGGCCGTCTACAGACCCGCAAGTGGCAAGACAAAGACGGTAATGATCGTTACACCACCGAGATCGTGGCCAACGAGATGCAGATGCTCGGTTCCCGTGGTGGCGCCGGTGCGCCGACAGATGATTTCAATCAAGACCGCGCGCCCGCTGCCAGTGCGGATGCTGGTGCCCCACAGGCGGCTCCGGCCTCGGCCCCTGCCAACGCGGATTTTGATGACGATATACCGTTTTGACGGATACCTAAGAACACTTCTGTAAAGAAATATGATTATAGGGTGGGCACTTGTGCCCACCCTGCATACAGGGAAGGGAAGGGAATCATGCCGAATTATCGGCGGGCGAAAACACCGGGAGGAACTTACTTCTTTACTTTGGTGACTTATCGCCGGCAACAAATTTTGTGTGATGAGCCGATTCGACAGGCTTTGCGACAGGCAATAAGAAATACCCGGTTACATTATCCCTTCAGTGTTGATGTCTGGGTTTTAATGCCAGATCATTTGCATTGCCTTTGGACCCTTCCGGATGGTGATGATGATTTCTCCACGCGCTGGAGCCTTAATAAAACGCCGGGTAAGTATCGCCTGCAAGGAACATTACAAGCAGGCGCGGTGGAAAACGCCGTCAAAGGAAAAGCACCGAGAATCGACCCTGTGGCAGCGGCGTTTTTGGGAACATTGTATACGGGATCAACGTGATTTTAATCACCATGCCGATTATATGCATTACAATCCGGGAAAGCATGGATTATGCAATCAACCGGTTGAGTGGTCTTTTTCAACAGTACACCGCTATATCAATGTGGGGAAATATCCAGAGAACTGGACAGTGGGGCCAGCTGCATTTATGGGCGACTCGTTTGGTGAGTGATTCGGTGCGTGGACATAAATGCCCACCCTACTTATTGCCGGACTGCCGGGATAAAACATTGGCAACACCCGGTACGGAAAATCAGAGAATTAGGGCTGGAAAAAATAATTGTCAACGCGATTTGAACTTTCCAGGTACGGCAATATGTACCCATATCTGGAAAGAACCGGCACCACCTGGAACGATATGTCTGGATATGGAAAGTGCGTTCAATAACAATGTTGGGCGCAACAGGAGAAATAGTTGTCATGCCTACAATTTCGATGTTTTATGGCATCCTTATCCGAATGTTTTTCTATGATACGGATAAGCACAATATGCCGCATATTCATGCTGAACATCAGGACAAGGTAGCCGTGTACTCTATTCCTGATGGAACCGTCTTGGCGGGCGGGCTTCCACCAAAGAAGCATAAGCTGGTTGTCGCATGGATTGAAATACACCAGGAAGATCTTCTTGCTGATTGGCAACTGGCTGTCAATGGCAAGAAACCCTTTCCAATTCGAGGACTAGACCAATGAATATTACAGAAATTATTCCGAAAGATAACCACGTGTTGTACATCAAAGCCGACGATGGGAAAGTAGGTTTATTTGACGTAAAGCCATATCTCGAATCCGAAGTTTTCGCACCGCTGAAAGATAGAGATGAATTCGAACGAATTCATAACGGTAATTATTTTATTGAATGGGACTGCGGAGCAGACCTTTCCGCCGATACCATTCAGGCACGATGGGAAACTGTGTCGACTAAAAACGCCCGAGAAGAAATACGGAAGAAATAGTGTCATAAGAAATAGACTCGATTTAAGAATTTAAGCCTCGTGTTTTTCGTTTAAATCGACCCTATTTTTCTATTTTTGCGACCCACGAATTTTTCTGATGAAGCAAAATTTATTACGAGCAATAACCTACTGGAAGCCTTTAATGATCGTTGTCCAAAAATAGTAAATGATACTACCGATATGGGGTGGGGCTTTCATGATCAGCTTTGTGAAATATACATATGGATATGTCGATGAGTAATAGGTGCCAGCAAAAAGCTGGAGCATCCATAAATTGTAGGGTGGGCCCTTGTGCCCACCATGTGATTTGAATTGCGTTACGTGAGCATTAACATCCACCCTACTTATTGCCGGACCAAAACATTGGCAACTCCCAGTCCGGAAAAGTAGAGAATTGGGGCTGGAAAAAGGATTGTCAATGTGAACTGAACTTTCCTAATATGGCTATGTATGTCCAGACATGAAAAGAACTGGCTATATGGAACGATATGTCTAGACATGGAAAGTGCATTCAATAACAATGTTATGCCCTCAATGGAGAATGAGATTGGATTTTTTGCAATTTGACTTAGGCAATAGAAAGCGCGGAGAAATCGTAGTAGTAACCCTAACTAATGGCGCCAATGTTCGCTTGATGACGAGTTCTGAGTTTTCAAACTATAAGAATGGAAGACGCCATCGGTTTATAGGTGGGTTGGCCAAACGCTCACCTGTTCGACTCCAAATTACAAATTCTGGTCGATGGTATGTTGTAGTAGATATGCAAGGATTACGTGGTAGTACAAAAGCATCAGTCAGTGTAGAGCCTGGAATGTTGCCTGAAATTGAAGAAAGTCCATTATCTGAAATACCTAGTTTAGTTCGTGACAATATCCCACCACCTACTGAATCAGGTGGAGAGACGCACGATGTGTTTATTTCACATGCATCAGAAGACAAAGAAGATTTCGTTCGGCCTTTAGCAAATGCGTTAATACAAGAGGGTTTAAACGTTTGGTATGATGAAATGACCCTCCGAATAGGGGATAGTCTAAGGCAAAAAATAGATAAGGGACTTGCTAATAGCAGGGTGGGACTGGTTATCCTCTCTCCATCTTTTATTAAGAAAGGTTGGACCAATTACGAACTTGATGGAATCGTCACAAGAGCTGTGTCTGGCGAGCAAGAATTGCTTCCAATTTGGCATAATATAACAAAACAACAAGTTGTTGATTTTAGCCCATCTTTGGCTGATAAAGTTGCTCGCAGCACAGCAACACACACCATCGAAGAAATAGCAAACGAGATCGCTGAACTTCTACGGTCAAAGGCATAACACATGCACTCGGACAGTAAAAAAATCACCGCTCCTCGTTTTTCGTCCCTCGCCTTCTGCTTTTTGCTGCTGGTTATAGCGGCGTTTACCCGCTCTGAATAATGCTCCCGTAAGGAACTAAATGTTTGAACAAACTTTCCAAAACATTGATGACGTGCTCAGGAAAGAGGCGGGTTGTTCTTCCGTATTGGATTACACTGAGCAATCCTCCTGGATGTTGTTTCTTAAGTGCCTGGATGATTTGGAGCAGGAGTGGGCGATGGGGCCGAGTTGGTTGGCAAATCGTATGCGTTCATTATTGACAATAGAGTAGGGTGGGCACAAGTGCCCACCCTACTTACTTGCCGGACCAAAACATTGGCAACTCCCGGTACTGAAAAATAGAGAATTAGGGCTGGAAAAAAGGATTGTCAACGCGAACTGGGCTTTCCAGATATGGCAATATGTATTCATATCTAGAAAGAATTGGCTATATCTGGAACGATATGTCTGGATATGAAAAGTGCGTTCAATAACAATGTTATGTTTCAACTAAATTTGAGTGAGATAGAAATTTTGGTAAAAATAATTGTTGGGGTTATTGGCCTACCTCCTGCATTGGTGGTGTTATACCGTCTAACGAAGAATCCTGGTATTGATTTATGGGAAGAGGTTTTTTTTCAGATTCAAAAAATAAAAAGAAAATGTTTTCCTAAGTCAGCACTTATAGAAATAACAAATGCAGTAATAGGCGGTGTTTGTGAGGTAAAAGGAAATAACTGCATTTCAATTAATGGCGAGAAACCAGTAACTCCAATCAGGGCGGTTGATGGAAGGCAAATCAATGTATGTACACCGTGCTTTGATGAAAATATTAAAGCAAAGAAATGGGTGATAAAAGAAACATAACAAGGCGCTGGAGAATCGACGCCCAAAAATCGGACGCGTATCAACTTAGACGTTGAACCACTCTGAATGGAATTGTGCTCAGGTAAGAAACCAAATGTTCGAACAAACCTTCAAGAATATCGACGACGTACTCTGGAAAGAGGCGGGTTGTTCTTCCGAGTTGGATTACACTGAGCAATCATCCTGGATGTTGTTTCTCAAGTATTTGGATGATCTGGAACAAGAGCGGGCGATGGAGGCCGAGCTGGTTGGCAAGTCCTATACGTTCATCATCGACGAGCCGCACCGCTGGTTACGCTGGGCCGCGCCGAAGAAGCCTGATGACAGCTTCGATCACGACACCGCGCTCATGGGTGACGACCTGATCGCCTATGTGGACGACGAGCTGTTCCCATACCTGAAGGGCTTCAAGCAGCGAGCCACCGGCCCGGATACCATCGAATACAAGATCGGCGAGATTTTCGGGGAGATCAAAAACAAGTTTCGCAGTGGTTACAGCCTGCGCGATGCCCTGGAACTGATGGACGGCCTGAGTTTCCGTTCACAGAAGGAAAAGCACGAGCTATCCCACCTCTACGAGGCCAAGATCAAGAACATGGGCAACGCGGGTCGCAACGGCGGGGAATACTACACCCCGCGCCCGCTCATCCGCGCCATGATTCAGGCGACCAAGCCCACCATCGGTGAGCGCATCTATGACGGCGCTTGCGGTTCGGCGGGGTTTTTGTGCGAGTCCTACGATTACCTCCGCCAGGGAGGGCCAAAAGGAAAAAAGCTGACCACCAGCCAGCTCAAGACCCTGCAAACCAAGACTTTCTACGGTAAGGAAAAGAAGAGTCTTGCTTATGTTATCGCGGTTATGAACATGATCCTGCATGGCATCGACACACCCAACATTTTGCACACCAATACCCTGACCGAGAACCTAGCCGATGTTCAGGAGAAAGACCGCTTCGATGTGATCCTCGCTAATCCACCCTTCGGCGGTAAAGAGCGCAAGGAGATCCAGCAAAACTTCCCCATCAAGACCGGTGAGACCGCCTTCCTGTTCCTGCAACACTTCATCAAGCGGCTCAAGGCCGGCGGCCGGGCGGCGGTGGTTATCAAGAACACCTTCCTGTCTAACTCCGACAATGCCGCCAAGGCGCTGCGCCAGGAGCTGCTGGAAAGCTGCAAGCTGCACACCGTGCTTGATTGCCCCAGCGGCACCTTCCTTGGGGCCGGTGTAAAGACCGTGGTGCTGTTCTTCGAGAAGGGCGCGCCGACCCGCAAGGTCTGGTACTGCCAGCTAGATCCCGCCGCAACCTGGGTAAGACCAACGCCCTCAATGACGACGACCTGAAAGAATTCGTCGCGCTGCAAGCCAGCCTTGCTGACTCGAAAAAATCCTGGTCGGTGGACGTGAAAGACATTGATCCGGTCACCTTCGACCTGTCGGTGAAGAACCCTAACAAGTCTGAAGATGCACCGCTGCGTGAACCGCAAGAAATATTAAAAGAGATCGCAGCGCTGGATGCTGAGAGTGCGGACGTTCTTGAGGGGATAAGGGGGGTGCTGTGAGCGAAGCGTGGGAACTCGTACGCTTGGGGGATGTATGTGAACTCCAAAATGGATTCGCATTTAAGAGTAAGTATTTCAGGCCGAATGGAGTGCCTGTCCTGCGAATTTCTAGCATTCAGGATGAACTTGTCAGTGATAACCGGCCAGTGTTCACTGATCCCGCAGATTACAACGAAGATCTAACCAGATATAAGGTACATAATGGTGACTTGCTTATTGCTATGTCAGGAGCTACTACAGGTAAAGTTGGCTTTAACCGAACAGGGAAAACATTCTTACTTAACCAGCGTGTGGGAAAGTTTAAGCCTACATCGAAATTAAGTATCGATTTTCTCTTTTTGTATCTCGTCACTAAGGTTGAGGAAAATTTAGAAATATCTGCTGGCGCTGCCCAACCCAATCTAAGCACTAAGCAGATCAATGATTTTGTCATACCCCTGCCACCCCTCCCCGAACAAAAGCGCATTGTCGCGATTCTGGATGAAGCCTTTGCGGGAATCACGCGAGCGGTCGCCCATGCCGAGAAGAACCTCGCCAATGCCCGTGAGTTGTTTGAAAGCTATTTGAATGCCATCTTTACTCGGAAGGGTGAGGGGTGGGTGGAAAAGACATTAGGTGAAGTATGTGATCTTCAGAATGGATTTGCATTTAAGTCGAAATCTTATGTAAAAAAATCAAATACGTTAAATATACGAATGAGTAGCATTCGTCCGAACGGACGATTTGACCCAGAACACAATATTCGATATCTACCAGATACATTTGCCGCTGAATACTCACAGTATCAGCTCAAAAAGGGCGATCTAGTTATTGCAATGACAGACATGGCTGGAGATCCAAAGATTTTGGGGGTACCCACACTGGTTAGTAGTCTAAATGGGCGCACATTTTTACTTAATCAACGAGTCGGGAAATTACATGGATTCTCAAAAAGATTATTCGTACCATTTTTAAGATATTTTCTCGCTGCACCGAATGTTAAGGATTACTACAAGAGCAAGGGGGCAGGTGGACTTCAGGTAAACATAAGCAAGAAGGATATCCTATCAGTACCAATTTCGTTTCCCTCGATAACGATACAAAAGCTAATCGTTGGAACCTTAGATTCATTTGTTTCAGAAACCCAACGCCTCGAAACCATCTACCAGCAAAAACTCACCGCCCTCGCCGAACTCAAGCAGTCTATTCTGCAAAAGGCCTTCGCGGGTGAGCTGACAGCGGAGCCTGAAGCAACAACCAAGGAAGGTGCCATCGCATGAATGACGAAATCATCATCTATCAGGAAGAAGGACAGGCCGTTGAGGTACGATTGGATGCGATGCACGAAACCGTGTGGTTGCGTCAGGAACAGATGAGCGGGCTATTTGGTCGTGAACGCTCTGTGATCACCAAGCATTTGCGCAACCTCTTCAAGGAGGGGGAGCTTGAAGAGGATTCAGTATGTGCAAATTTTGCACATACTGCCGAGGATAGAAAAACCTACCAGGTGAAGCACTACAATCTCAATGTCATTATCTCGGTAGGCTATCGAGTCAAATCCAAACAGGGTACGCGCTTCCGCCAGTGGGCTACCCGCGTATTGCGCGAGCATCTAACCCAGGGCTGGACGCTGGACCAGCAGCGTTTCGAGGCCAACGCCAGCGAACTGGAGGCGGCCTTGGCGCTAGTGCAAAAGGTGGCACAAAGCCCGGAATTGCAGACCGATACCGGACGGGGACTGGTCGATATCGTTACCCGCTATGCCCAG
>VAOU01021307.1_pt1 | contig 19803 bp, 19 predicted proteins | sample 3393871 | NCBI WGS metagenome assembly VAOU01 (sample SAMN08290440, study PRJNA428436) | hydrothermal vent metagenome | isolation source: Deep-sea hydrothermal vent chimney | place: Atlantic Ocean: South-mid Altantic Ridge | depth 1820 m m
AAAATATAGTGGTGTGATTTTTTATTAGTGAAACTCTATTTTGAAAATCCGTGATAAGCGAAGCATTCGAAATAGTTTGTTGAACTAATCCCGCTTTTTCAGCGGGATATTGGGTTCAGTGTTCTACCCTGGGGTTTAATACCTTTTTATCTCCCCGGACTCTTGCGGCAGGGATTGAAGTGGCAGCCCGCAGCACCAAAACCTATTGAAACCTTGCCGTGCGAGCGACCAAAGGAAGCTCCGCCAAGGCAATGGTTGAAAAGGTTTTTGGGGCGAGGACTAAAACGGAAAGCCCGTCCGCCGCCATAAAAACAAAAAGCCTCTTAACATTCAACACGTTAAGAGGCCTGGAGGTACCGAGCGGATTCGAACCGCTGTGTAAGGTTTTGCAGACCTCCGCCTAGCCACTCGGCCACGGTACCCTGATTTTAAAAGGGAGGGCAAAGGTAATAAATAATTAATTATTGCGGAGAAAATTTTAGCGCTCTTCTGCCGCCTTCTTATTTCCTTTCACCTGGAGAAGGATTTTCCGGAATGTGGGGGTTTGCCGTAAGCCGGAGAAATAAGAATTATTTTCCAGCCGTTTAACATCCTTAAATCCATTGCCGGCCGCATTTTGTAGAGCGGGGAGGATGGCATGGGTTTCCCCTTCCATGGCATAATTCAATGCTTTCATGAAGTAAACTTCCGGATTCGTGGGATCCACTTTCTCGTAAATCATTAAATATTTTCCGGCAGCTGTGGTCTGGTGGTTATTCAGGCTTCCGTCGGCATACAGGTACGCCATAAGGCTGAGGTAGTTGAAAAGACGTTTTGTCATCTGCTTTTCATCGGATGTTTTGGCGCTCTTTTGCATAACTGAAAGATGGTCAAGTGCATTTTTCCACCAGCTGGCATCTTTGTTTTCGAAGGCGCGGGCATAAGTCTGTTGCCATCTCAGTTCTTCTTTTTTCAGAAAAATCTGCTGTCGCTGCTGCTTCTTCAATAGGGGATTTTGTGACAGCTTCTGTATCTCCTTTTCATAAGTCCCCACCGGGGTCAACCCTTTCAGAAAAGCAACAAGCTGTTGGTCGGTTTGCCACCGTAATGATGGGTCGTTATTTCGAATAGCCTGTTTTCTTTCCTTATCAAAGTCTGCTTTCAGCCGGGCAATAAAGTGCTTATCCACCGGAATAAGTTGCCGGCGCATGGCATCGGTTTGCAGAAAGGAAAAAGCTTTCTTCATGGTTTGCATGGGTGGCCATTGGTGGTGACCATCAAAAATCAGCAGGCTATGGCGCCAGTGTGCAGCCTCCAGTTCGCTATTCAGTTGTTCCATCTCCATGAAGTTGAAATCTGTATTTCCCACAATGCCCACATAAGCCAGTTGCGTGTTGGTAATGTGATTTAGCTTTGGGAAACCGGCAGCGCAGCCAATAACGCCGGCAATATCCTGATTGGAAAGTCCAATGCCGGCAGCAACGCGGGCGCCCCCGGAGAAGCCACCTGTGTAAACTCTGCCTGGATTAATGGAAAAACGTTGCTCAACGTCCTGCATGAAGTGGTAGATAATCTGGTTTCGCTTTTGTGTGGCTTGCCCGTTTTTTGATTCATTGGAGGCAACAAGGATAAAGTTGAAACTGTCGGCCAGCGCTTTGTATCGTTTCACCGGGAGCCATCCCCGTGCATGGGCATCGAAAAAAAAGAGTACCGGAAATTTCTTTGTGGCAGTGTAATTTTTTGGCAGATAGAGTGCATATGACTCATGGGGGTATCTGAAGCAGTTTACACTATCATAAATAACACCAGGATTAAAAACTGCTGTGTCAGCCAAAACGGTTTGTCCCTTTTTGCCATTCCTGTCATGTGAATTCTGACACGAAACAGCTGAAACCAGCAGGATTGTAAAAACCAGTGCTGAAATAAAAGTCAATTTTTGTTTCATTTTGTGTTTGTTTGTGGCGGTTGAAATGCTTTGTTTTGGCTGAAAAGCCAAATGCGCATAATTTTTACCTTTGCCAAAAAGAAAATCATACGGCCTTGACAAATATTTTCAGTAGTTCATCCGCCAAAAATTATTTCAAAGATAGAAAGAACTCTCTTCTGACGATAACTTTCTTTCTTTTCTCCGGCATTTTTTTTACTTCCTGTGGGGTCTATTCTTTTACAGGGGCTTCTGTTCCTGCCGGCGCCAAGACCATGTCCATTCAATATTTTACTAACAAGGCAAAAATTGTAGAACCCACGTTAAGTGCGATTTTTACCAATGCCTTACGCGACAGATTTACCTCACAAACTAATCTGGAGATGGTGGAGAAAAACGGTGACATTGCTCTTGAAGGCGAGATTACAGATTATACAACTACGCCTGTGGCCATTCAGGCTGACCAAACAGCAGCTCTCAACCGGCTTACCATCACCGTAAATGTGCGGTTTTCGAGCAGGTTGGAACCGGCAAAAGATTTTGAAACTTCGTTTACCCAATATGTCGATTACCCTTCGACGGAAAATTTTAACGGTATTAAAAATGGTTTGATAAAAAGGATTGTCGATGACCTTACTGACAATATTTTTAACAAAGCCATGGTTAACTGGTAATCAAATCTTTATTACCTTCGCCTTATGAATCAGGAACAATTTACGACCTACCTCCGGCATCCCGAAAAAATGGAAGCAGCTTCTCTTTATGATTTGATGGCGTTGGTGAAAGACTTTCCCTATTGTTCTTCGGCACACATCCTGCTTACGCTGAAATTGTATGTTGACAAAAATGTAATGCACGATGCAGAATTAAAAATAACTGCGGTTTATGCCGGCAACCGGCGCATCTTAAAAAAACATATCGACCGGCTGAACCTCTCTTCGGTACGGATTGTCCTGCCCGACGAAGAGGCCGAAAAGAAACCGAAAGGCAAACCGGTGCCAAAGGTGGGAAAGCCAGAGCCTGAAAAAGAAAAAACTGACGAAACCGCGGGAAAGCTGGCTGGTGAAAAAGCATCTCCGCCGGAGAGCCGTTCCTATACCATTGATGAGCTTAAAAAAATTATCGAAGAACGTATTCGTGAAATTGATGCGGAGAAGGAAAAAAAGAAATCCGGAACAGCACCAAAACCCTTATCAAAAGAAGAGATTATCGACTCTTTTATAAAAAATGAGCCCTCCATGTCTGCTCCCAAAAATACATTTTACAATCCTGTTGAATATGCGAAACGCAGTGTTATGGACGAGGAAAATATTATCAGCGAAACACTTGCAAACATTTATCTAAAACAGGGACACTATGAAAAAGCCATTCATATCTATGAAAAATTAATTTTGAAATTCCCGGAAAAAAGTAGTTACTTTGCATCCCTTATTGAGAAAGCAAAAAAGAACGCAAATATTTAAAGCTTAAAAGGATGTATATTTTTATTTCTATACTGATTTTGATTGTCTGTGTGATACTGGGATTGATCGTTTTGGTACAGAACCCAAAAGGTGGCGGACTTGCTGCCAACTTTGGCAGCGGAAACCAGTTTATGGGTGCCCGTCAGACCGCCGATTTTCTGGAAAAAGCCAGCTGGACGCTCGCTGTAGTCTTGTTGCTGTTGAGTCTCACGGCTACCATGATTATTCCCCATGGAAACAGCGGTAAGAACTTGCCAAACAGTGAATTGCAAAACAAAATTAACAATGTAAAACAGCCGGCTGTTGACTTTACTGCTCCTCCCATGAACCAGACACCCCAAAGTAACAAGAAAAAGCCGGCCACTAAGAAATAGTCTTCACGGCTTATCCGTTTAAAAAATGTCAGAATGTCATAGCATTCTGACATTTTTTTTTTGCCCCCGTTTTGGCATAATATATGACAGATAGGAAGCAGTTCAAATTTTAAACAAAAAAAACAGATAGATTATGGATAAGTTGAACATTAAACCGCTTGGAGACAGGGTCGTTGTTGAACCTGCTCCTGCAGAAGAAAAAACAGCCAGTGGAATTATTATCCCTGACACTGCCAAAGAAAAACCGCAACAGGGAACCGTGGTAGCTGTTGCCGACAAAGATAAAGATAATGATATTCGTGTGAAAACAGGAGATAAGGTGCTTTACGGTAAATATGCCGGGACCGAAATATCCATCAACGACAACGATTATCTTATCATGAGCCAGTCAGACATACTGGCAATTATTTAAAGATCAGAAAATTAGTAATAACAGATAAAAATTTAGAAAAATGGCAAAAGACATTTTATTTAATTTAGAAGCAAGAGATGGCCTGAAAAAAGGTGTTGACGCATTAACAGATGCAGTGAAAGTAACGTTAGGCCCTAAGGGAAGAAACGTCATTATTGATAAATCTTTTGGAGGCCCTCAAATAACCAAAGATGGCGTTACCGTAGCCAAAGAAATTGAGCTGAGCAACCCCGTTGAAAATATGGGCGCCCAGATGGTCAAAGAGGTGGCTTCAAAAACCAATGACCTTGCCGGTGATGGCACAACGACTGCCACCGTGCTGGCACAGGCTATTGTAACGGCCGGACTGAAAAACGTCACTGCCGGTGCTAATCCTATGGATTTGAAACGGGGTGTTGACAAAGCCGTTCAGGAAGTCATCAAATCACTGAAAAAACAAACCACTGAGGTGGGCGACCATCATGAAAAAATTGAGCAGGTTGCTGCCGTTTCTGCTAACAATGACCATGTAATCGGTCAGCTGATTGCCGAAGCTATGGGCAAAGTGAAACAGGAAGGGGTCATCACTATCGAAGAGTCCAAAGGTATTGAAACTTACGTGGATGTGGTGGAAGGAATGCAGTTTGACCGCGGTTATATCTCTCCCTACTTTGTAACTGACACTGAAAAAATGCAGGCTGTTTACGAATCGCCTTACATTCTGATTTACGACAAAAAAATCTCCGTAATGAAAGACCTGCTTCCTATTCTTGAAAAAGCTGTTCAAAGTGGTAAACCATTGGTTATTATTGCCGAAGACATTGATGGCGAAGCATTGGCAACCCTTGTGGTGAACCGTCTGCGTGGCTCGTTGAAAGTGGTGGCTGTAAAAGCTCCCGGATTTGGTGACAGGAGAAAAGAAATGTTAGAAGATATTGCTATCCTGACCGGAGGAACTGTCATATCGGAAGAAAAAGGTTACAAACTGGAAGATGCTACCCTCGAAATGTTGGGCGATGCTGAAAAAGTAACCATCGACAAAGAAAATACAACCATCGTCAGTGGTAAAGGCACAAAAGAAAACATTAATGCCCGTGTCAACCAAATCAAAGTGCAGATTGAGACGACTACTTCCGATTACGACAAAGAAAAACTTCAGGAACGCCTCGCCAAACTGGCAGGTGGCGTAGCCGTGATTTATGCAGGCGCTGCCAGCGAAGTGGAAATGAAAGAAAAGAAAGACCGCTTTGAAGATGCATTGGCCTCCACCCGTGCTGCCATGGAAGAAGGAATTATCCCTGGCGGTGGTGTCGCTTTTATCCGTGCCATCGACAGTATAATAGATTTGAAAGGTGACAACGAAGACCAGACAACCGGTATTGCTATCATTACCCGTGCTTTGGAAGAGCCGCTTCGCCAGATTGTTGAAAATGCCGGTATGGAAGGTTCCGTCGTAGTAAACAAGGTAAAAGAAGGAAAAGGTGACTTTGGTTTCAATGCCCGCACCGATGTTTATGAGAACCTCATCAAAGCAGGTGTAATTGATCCTACCAAAGTGGCACGTATAGCACTTGAAAATGCTGCTTCTATTGCCGGCATGTTGCTGACAACCGAATGTGTCCTGAGTGAACACAAAGATGAAAATGCAGCAGCTCCTGCCATGCCTCCTATGGGCGGGGGAATGCCCGGAATGATGTAAATCGAACCTCAATATATATTCAAGAAGGCCGCTCGAAAGCGGCCTTTTTTTGGTTTGGAGAAAATATTATGTTTACCATCAACGTCCCAATTGCGAGCACAGTGGGTAAGGCTCGTGCGTTAGCGCGAAGCAATCTGTTTCAGCACCTTATCAACTTCCGCATAAAGTGCAGCAATATCTCCGTTGTTATCAAACCGGAAGTTAGCCATTTGAATACATTTTCCCAGGTTTTGTTTGTTGGTATTGGTGGTGGTCATTTCGCGCTGTTCGTTGGCTGTAAATGTGTCAAAGTCGATGTGGTCGGTTTCCGAAGCACGTTGCCGGATACGGTGGTAACGTATTTCCGGGTCGGCATCTACGGCAAAAAGGTAAAAACTACCCTGCTTCCGCAGAAAATCCACCTCTCCCGGTGCGCGGATGCTTTCAATGATGGCATTTTCCCCGGCTATGACCGCTTGTTTGTACAACTCTTCCACGATATAAGCCGGATGATGTTCGCTGCGCAAACGGTTAGCTACAGAAGTCATGCTGTCGCGATTCACCGGAAATCCTTGTTTTTCAATCTCTTCAATCAAATACTCACGAACAGAATAATGTCGAAAATTCTTCTTCTCTGTCAGATATTCCACAATAGTTCCTTTTCCTGCGCCGAGTGTTCCGGTAATTCCAATGATGAGCATAAAGGGTATGATTAAAAAAGCAAAAATACAAAGTTATGTTTATAAAGCTTCAAGCGTATTCTATGAATAAAAGCAACTAAATTCACAAAACTTCAATTACAACAGTATTCCTATTTTTCTTTTTTCTTTTCAGGAGGAACCAACTGTTTCACCGTAAAATCGCTGTCTTTTAACCCCTGATTTAATTTTACTCGTGTGCTTATGACCCGCGTAGTATGTGCTTTCATGTAATTCGTCATGCTGGCAACTTTGGCACTCCACAGATGTCCGATTTTTTCGTACTGATAATCCGCTTCTTTCATAATTTTCCCATGCAAATCATAATAAACAATCCTTTCCGGAAAAAAATGTTTTTTGTTGACCGTAACTACAAGCTTCGAATATTTATCGCTTTGTACTTTCGGAATGAGGCTTAATACATAAGCTGTATCGTTGGAATCCAAAAGCGTAGCGGCGTAATTTTTTGCCCAGTTTTTAGGCCCCATGTCTTCGGTGGAGAAGTCAGATTGCGAAAAGGCACCGCCTTTTGCGAGATTAGAAATTTTCTTGGGTTTACCAAAAGCCGGCAGATACAAATAGACTATTCCGCCCGGCAATGAAAGAGTGCCAATGCCCGCCTGTGATGGTGGGTAGGTAAACCGGAAAAGTGTTTTGTATGGCATTTTCTGTTTTAATATTGCTTTGCGTATTTTTATCTTTCCGGTTCTGTTGTTGATCATTTCCATCACAACATCTGCAGTTTTATCTTTGATTGTGGCGGCTTGTACATCCATTTTATGTAATATTTCCCAGGTATTTTGTGCGGAAAGGTTAAAAGGAATGGCTGCAGCAAGGACTATCAGCATGAAGATTCCGCCATTTATTTTTTTCATTTTATTATTTTTTTCAATTGTTTTTTGTTTCTGATAATCAGGATAACCGGAAGAAGAGTAAGCGCACCGAGACTCGAACTTAGCATGCTTAAAGCTACTAAAATACCAAAATATTGCATGGGAACCAGTTTGGAGAAGACTAAGACCAGAAATCCTCCGGAAACAGAACTGAAATTAATTAAAATGGCTTTCCCGCTCATCTTCATGGTTGCTGTTATGGCTTCCTGTACGGAAAGCCTCTCTTTTAAACCTTCGTTAAAATGGGTGATAAAATGGATGGAGTAGTCGATGCCGATACCCATAGCAATGCTGGCCACCAGCACGGTTCCCATATTTAGAGGGATATTGGTAAGCCCCATTGTCCCGAACAGTATAATAGTGGTGACTGCAATAGGAATACTGGTGAGCAAACCTTTTGAAAACGACAACAAAATGAGGCTGACAATACCAATAACAAAAATAGTAGCTATAACCAGGCTGGCAATCTGGCTGTTCAGCAGGCTCTGATCCATCTCAGCATTGATAAATGGCATACCGGTCATTTGGATTTTACAACCCGGGCGGCTGTTTTGTGCCAAAAAAGGTTTCATGTACCTGGCAAAATCAGCGGCGGCATGATTGCCCTTTCCGTTGAATTTTGCTACAACAATTCCTTTACCCATGTCTTCCGATACTAATTGTGATATTTTTTCATTTCCATCCAGCAGAAACCACAGCTGGCCAATGGCAGCCTTACTATCCGGAATTTTATATTTCCCGTTCAGGGCTCCATTCAGTTTAATAATAATATCAGCAATGGACTGGGCGGAGATAATAGAAGGACTTTTTTCGAGGTATTCTTCGGCTTTTTTCATGGTTTTCAATACCCGAGGGCTTTGCATGTTGCCCGTAAACTGCAAAAATACAGGATTGGTACCGCCAAACTTCTTCGTCATAATAGTTTCGGCAATGTGCTCGGGATTTGATTTTTTGAAATAGTCACTCACGTTCACACTGCGCCGGATAGAGAGAAATCCGGATAAGCTAATAACTATAAGTACTATCCAGGCTGTAAAGATGTATTTCGGATGTTTCAGCACAAGTGCCGTCAGCGGTGTAAGAATATAGTCATTAAGATAGGATTTTACCGGTTTGGAAGGCTTTTTCCACTTTGGTTTTTTGGGTAGGGTGGCAAGCAGTGCCGGGATAAAAAACAGCGACAAGAGTGCAGCAAAAAAAGTGCCCATTGCTGTTACAAGCCCAAAATCCCGTATCATTTTCAGGTAAGCTCCAAAAATGAACGAAATAAATCCAATCATAGTGGTCAGTGCTGCCAGACTAACGGGAATAAATATATGGCCCAGTGCTTTCCGAACGGCTTTTCTGTAATCTTTTTCACGACATTGGTTGATGCGGTTGAGCACATGGATTGTATAAGCACTGCCCACCGCCATAAGAATAATGGGAATGTTATTGGAAACCATCGACATGTCAAGACCCATGAGCGGCATAGTTCCCAGCGCCCAAATAATGGCCATAGCTGCTGTCAGCATGGGCAGAGCAATCCCCTGAAGAGAGTGGAAACTCAAATAAAGGATGATAGAAATCACCAGAAAGGTAAAAGGTATCAGGAAAAGCAGATCCTTGGAAATGAGTTTGGAAACCATCGCTGTAACAAAGGGGCCGCCGGCATAATAGACCTTTTCGTGCAGCGGAAGCTTTTCGATAGCTGCCTTTACCTCTTTTACCACTGCCCCGTCATTACTTCCGGCAGAAAATTTAAACATCACAATACTGGCGCTTCCATCTGCCGAAACTAAATTTCCCCGATACATTTTATTGGATACCACAAGTTGCTTCAGGCTGTCAATTCCCCGTTGTGTGTCAGGCAGCTTGTGTATGTTAATCAGTGGGTTTATCTGAAAATCATTTCCCACACCATCAAAATTAAGGATATTGGTAAGACTGGTGACAGAAGAAATTCCTTTAAGATTTACCAGTGTTTTTGTAATTCTCTGCAGGTCTTTCAGTACTGCCGGCTTAAAGACATTGTCCGACTCAATAATGACCATGCCTATTTCGTTCCCGCCAAATTGTTTGCCAATATCTTTAAAAAGGGAAACAACAGAGTCGTTGGCCGGCAGTGAATCTATTACGTTGGAGTTGAGTTTTATTTTTGTGAGTTCGTAACCAAAAAATCCGGTGAGCAAAATTGCCAGAACAATGATTGGCCATTTAAACTTTAGCGTGAATTTTGCCAGATTGTCCATTTATATTTTTCTTTTTTCGGTATAGTTTGCAAAAATAGGTAGTTCTGGTGAAACTGATAGGTTTTATTTCAACAGCTACGGTTTCCGAAGAACCGGAACAGGTTATGCAAAGAAATTATAGCCCGACCAAATGAAAAGGCCGCTATTTTCTAAATAAAGAATTTAACAGCGGCTTTGTATATCAGATGAAGGAGAAACCTCATTTTTCTGCGCCTCACTTTTTTCCTGTGATTTTCCTTACGATGCCGGTAGTGGAATAATCGGGAAGCAAATCAATAGTAATAATTTCGCCTCCTTTTTTCTTCACAATGTCGTAACCTACAATATCTTCCGGTAGGTAGTCGCTGCCTTTGACCAGCACATCCGGCTGAACTTTTTGTATCAGTTCGTAAGGCGTTTCCTCATCAAACAATACCACGGCATCCACAAAATGAAGTGCGGCAACAATAGTGGCACGGGCATTTTCATCGGTGATGGGGCGGTTGCTCCCTTTACCTAACATTTTTACCGAACGGTCGGTATTGACACCCACCAGCAACACATCACCACAATCTTTAGCCTGGCTCAGGTAATTGATATGACCCAGATGCAGCATATCGAAACACCCGTTAGTGAAAACGATTTTCTTTTGCTGAAAACGCCATAAAGAAAGCATGGCAGATAATTCTTTTTTCCCGGGAATCTTCTTTTTTAGGATGTTATAATTTTTCATTTCTTGGCTTTTGAGATTTTGTCAGAAAGATAATCAAATATCCAAGTCCGCCAACAACCACATTTAGCAACGTTTGTCCGGCATTTGTAATGGTAGCAAATGAGATAGCCACATCGGCATTGATATGATAGAGCTGTACCAGAATAGTCTTAACAATAAAATGATAGGCCCCGATGCCTCCCGGAACCGGCGCCACAATACCAAGGCTTCCAATAGCCAGCAGGGTGAGGCCATCCGCAAAATTCAAAGAAGAAGTTTCAGGAAACATCATTAGGGGAACATAGACCATAAGCGCGTAAAACAACCAGATAAGAAAAGTATAAATGAGAAACAACCATTTGTTTTTCATGGTTTTTACCGTCTTGATACCTACCAGCACCCCTTTAAAGAAAACCCTCATTTTCAGGTAAGAGGGATGATTGTTAAATCGGTGTTTGTTTCGTTTAAGCAAAATAAAAGTACCTGTAAAAACAGACAACAGCAACACTGTAAAAAGGCTGATGTTCCAGAGGTTGACAAAAACGGTTTTGAAAAAAGGTCTGAGAAATTCATGCAGAAAATCATTTAGCAGCCTGATTTGAAAAACTATCACTGAAAAAATCAGTAAGACCAACACGATAAGATCAAAGATGCGCTCAATGATAACTGTCCCGAAAAGCGCGTTAAAAGGGATGTTTTCTTTTTTTGATAAAACGCCGCACCGGACAAATTCGCCCATACGCGGCACAGCAGTGTTGGCAAGATAGCCAATCATAACGGAATAGAAAGTGGTGGTAAGCCGTGTTTTGTAGTCAAGCCCGCCAATGAGCAGGTTCCAGCGGGCAGCCCTCAAAACATGTGAAATCAACACCAGAAAAAGCGAAAAAAATAACCAGGAGTAATGAGCATCACGAATGTCAGTCCACACCTCATTCATATCCAGTTTCCGGAAACTCAACCACAAAAGAGTCAGCCCGAAGACTAGAAAAAGAAGATACTTCAAAACAGAAATTACCTGTTTGCGCTTCACTTTTTACCGGCTTATTTTAAAAAATTGTTCTTATCAGGAGAAATGATACATGGCTTAAAATTTTTTGCCTCCTCCATGTCCATGGTAGCATAGGAAACGATGATAATCAGGTCATCCACGGCTACTTTATGTGCGGCAGCACCATTCAGACAAATCACTCCTGACCGGCGTTCTCCTTTGATAACATAGGTATCAAGTCGACTGCCATTGGTGATGTTATAAATGCTAACCTTTTCGTTTTCAATTAGCCTGGCAGCATCCATCAAATCCTCGTCAATGGTGATGCTTCCGATATAATTCAGATTTGCTTCAGTTACAGTAGCACGATGAATCTTCGATTTCAGGACTTCGATAGTCATTTTACAATATAATTAAGCTACAAATTTTTTGCAAAAGTATTAAATAATCCGTATGTTGTCTATGAGCCGTACACTTCCCAGCCAAATCGCAACACAGGCCACCGTACCAATTTTGTCATTCCATCCGTCGATGGGTTGCAGGGTTTCATCATTTACAATATCGAAATACTCCAGCCTGAATTGCTCGTTACTTTCAAAAATATTGATAATCATCTGCTTCAACGGGTTTGCACAAAGGTGTTTACGCCGGTGTCTGGTCTCTTGCAGCGTTTTGAATATGAACGGTGCAACTTTCCGCTCTTCGGCGCTGAGCAGCCGGTTGCGTGAACTCATGGCCAGCCCATCAGGTTCTCGAACAATAGGGCAGGAGACAACCTTTACCGGGATTTTTTCCATCGCCACCATCTTTTTAATAATAGCCAGCTGTTGGAAATCTTTTTCACCAAAATAGGAACGATCAGGACGGATAATATCAAATAGCTTCTTTACCACAATGGCAACCCCGTTGAAATGTCCGGGTCGGAATGCCCCTTCCATCACTTTATCCAACCGGCCAAAATCATATTTTTTAGTAACCGTTTCCGGATACATCTCCTCAGCATTCGGGGCAAAAAGCACATCACAATATATGCTTTCCAACTTTCTGGTATCATCTTCCGGAGTGTGCGGATATTTTTTCAGATCATCAGCGTTGTTAAACTGGACAGGATTCACGAAGATACTCACTACCAGCAGGTCATTTTCTTTCTTTGCACGTCGCATAAGCGCCAGATGACCATCGTGCAATGCTCCCATGGTGGGAACAAAACCGATACTTTTTTCCGCAATTTTTTGTTGTTCAAGATAGGAAATCGTCTCTTTTATTGACGAAAAAACCTTCATTACTTTATCTTGTTAACAATAGAAGCAAGGTCAGCTTCAAGACTTACCCGTGGAGACTCCACGATACGCCCGATTTCTTTACCCTGGTAAGAGATAATAAAGGTTGGAACTCGCCGGATGTGTAACCCGGAGATATCCATATCCCCGGCTTTTAAAGAGCGCAAAACAGCAATGTTCTTCACATGACTGTCGTCAAAACCGGCATCATCCAGTACTTTATAGAAACGACCAACCTGCATTCTACTGTCACCACACCAGCTACCGAAAACTATGGTGATGGTCGTTTTGTTTATCTTTTTTGCAATCGCTTTGACAACTGTTGCATCAGGATGATAGCTATTATATTCTTCGTTAAAATACCGGCTGAAGATGCCATGCTCCAGCCCGTTACGGCTACATGGTCCCACAAGTACATTGCTGTGCAGTATAGGATCCACAACTACCTTGTTCACATTTTGAGCAAATGCTCCCTGAAAAACAAAGCCCAGAAATAATCCGGCAAAAAGTATCGTTTTCATTAGATTTTATATTTTGATTTGGATGCAAAGTTAGGGCAAAAGCCAACAGTAAGTCAATAAAAAGTTTTAGAATTTTTTTACAACTGGGTTAAGCCTCTTCACTTCCGGCTTTTAAAAAGGCCTGTTTGATACATAAAAAAGGCTATCCGCTAAAGCGGACAACCTTTTTTCTTTTTGATATTGTCACTTATCATCAACTTCTTCAAAATCCACATCGGTAACCTCATCGTCACCTCCGTGGCTACCACCTTCGGTATTGTCGGTACCGGCATCTTCTCCTGCATTGGGCGGTGGGGTCTGTCCGCCGGGAGCAGCACCCTGTGCATTTTTATACATGTCCTCACTGGCTTTCTGCCAGGCGGCATTCAGTTTTTCCATGGCTGCATCGATAGCAGAAATATCCTGTGATTTGTGTGCATTACGTAAGGTTTCCAAACCGCTCTCAATTTCTGATTTTTTATCAGCCGGCAGCTTGTCACCATACTCTTTCAACTGTTTTTCCGTCTGGAAAACCAGTGCGTCGGCAGCATTCAGCTTGTCAATCCGATCTTTGGCTTTTTTGTCATCTTCGGCATTGGCCTCCGCTTCTGCTTTCATCTTTTTAATTTCTTCGTCAGATAACCCGGAAGAAGCTTCGATACGGATATTTTGTGATTTACCGGTAGCTTTGTCTTTGGCCGATACATTCAGAATACCGTTACTGTCGATATCAAAAACAACTTCGATCTGTGGAACACCACGAGGAGCCGGTGGAATTCCATCAAGATGGAATCTGCCGATACTTTTGTTTTGGGTTGCCATGGGGCGTTCTCCCTGCAACACATGAATTTCCACCGAAGGCTGGTTGTCGGCAGCTGTAGAAAAAGTCTCCGATTTCTTGGTAGGAATCGTCGTGTTGGCTTCAATCAATTTGGTCATCACGCCACCGAGGGTTTCAATGCCGAGCGAAAGAGGTGTTACATCTAACAACAACACATCTTTTACCTCTCCGGTGAGCACACCGCCCTGAATAGCTGCACCAACAGCCACTACTTCATCGGGGTTCACACCTTTGGAAGGCTCTTTTCCGAAGAAGTCTTTTACAATTTTCTGAATAGCCGGAATACGTGTCGAACCACCCACCAAAATAACTTCATCTATATCGGAAGTGGTCAGGCCGGCATCTTTCAGTGCCAGTTTGCAAGGCTCAATGGTAGCTTTGATAAAGCTGTCTGTCAGTTGCTCAAATTTGGCACGGGAAAGTTTGCGAACGAGGTGTTTGGGAACGCCATCCACGGGCATAATGTAAGGCAGGTTGATTTCTGTTTCCGTAGAACTGGAAAGCTCAATTTTTGCCTTTTCAGCAGCCTCTTTCAGCCGTTGCAAAGCCATCGGGTCTTTACGCAAATCAATACCTTCATCACTTTTGAACTCATCGGCCAGCCAGTTGATAATCTTACCGTCAAAGTCATCACCACCGAGGTGTGTATTTCCATTGGTGGACTTTACTTCAAAAACACCATCCCCAAGTTCCAGAATCGAAATATCAAAAGTACCACCACCAAGGTCAAACACAGCAATGGTTTCGTCTTGTTTTTTCTTGTCCAGTCCATAAGCCAGCGAAGCAGCTGTGGGTTCGTTTATGATACGTCGTACTTTTAAACCGGCAATCTCTCCGGCTTCTTTGGTAGCCTGGCGTTGCGAATCGTTAAAATAAGCCGGAACGGTAATTACCGCTTCTGTAACTGACTGCCCAAGATAATCCTCAGCAGTTTTCTTCATTTTCTGAAGTACCATAGCCGAAATTTCCTGCGGGGTATAAAGACGGTCATCGATTTTAACTCTCGGTGTATTGTTGTCGCCTTTTACCACATCATAAGCCATCCGTTTAATTTCGATGCCAACCTCGTTATAGGAATTCCCCATGAAACGTTTGATGGATGCAACAGTTTTCTTAGGATTTGTAATGGCCTGACGTTTGGCAGGATCTCCTATTTTCCGTTCACCATTATCCGTAAACGCCACAATTGAGGGAGTAGTACGATGCCCTTCGCTGTTGGGGATAACCACCGGCTCATTCCCCTCCATAACGGCAACGCATGAGTTTGTAGTTCCCAAGTCTATTCCAATTATTTTTCCCATTTATTTTTCCTCCTTATGATTAATATATTTTTATTTCTTTATTACAATTTTTTCTGTTGGCTTATTGAAGTCAATGATTATGCCAAAATCCGGTATGGATAATGACAACAACTCTCCAGAGGGGTCCTCCGGATGTTTCGGGCGATGAAAGCCAAAGGATTAGAGATATAAAATACTGTATAACAATACATTGTAAAAGAGCCCAATGGCTGTAAGGAAAAAACTCACCTCTCCCGCGATTTATGACAAAACGACAGAAAAATAAAGTCAACAGGAATTTATGTTGGCAGTAAATACATTTTCCGGTCGGCAAGTCTATAACTGTCGCAAGTGTCCACTTGTGTCTTTATTATCTACAGCAGGATTCATCTTCATTCCGTAAAATAATCCCACCGTTAGCAACAGGCTGAAAGCAATAATGAAATAATTTTGGGAGCTTCCGAAATCTTCCATTTTTGTGGTGATGAAACCGTTGTAATGCAGGTAGAAAAGAATCACCAAAGTGGCGTTGTTTACAAAGTGGGCAAAAATCGGAACCCATAAGCTTTGAGTTATCTCCAACAGATAGCCCAACATCAGTCCCAGCAAAAAACGCGGCAGGAAACCAAAAAACTGCAAATGTAAAGCACTGAAAATAAACGCTGTCAGGATAACCCCCGCGTGGATATTTCTGGTCCATTCGCCCAGCAAGCGTTGCAGCAGCCCCCTGAAAAGCAGCTCTTCGCCCAGTGCAGGAATCAGAGCTATTACCAACAGGTTCATCGCCAGTCCGGCAGGACTTTTCACCTGCAGAAATACCTCCGTCAGCCGGTCGGCTTGTACTTCTTTGGCTTTCATCCACTCGCCGATACCTGCCAATGCACCGGGGAAAGTCATGTTTGCATTGATTTCTGTAAGCCAGTTGAGAAATGGCAGTATGGTAAAAATACTCAATCCCGCCAGCAAAAGAATTGTCATTGAAGGTATCCGGCTAATTTTCAGGTAGCGGCCACTATGGGTGCTGAAAAGGTAGGCAAACAGCAACGGCGGCAGGATGAACATGCCAATCTGGTTTATGAGCTGGAAGATATAAAGGAACGATTTAGCTGTTTCACTTTTCGGTTGCGAGAGCATCCCCAGCAGCGAAGAGAGGTTCTGGTGAAAAATTAATTTTCCGGCCACCAACCCGAGGATGGAAAAGACCAAAGCCGACAAAACTACCAGAAAAAGCAACCAAAAAAGTTTGATACCTGGTTTGGTATCCGGAAAGAAAATCCTGCGTTTCATGAATAAGCGATTAGAAAGCACAAAATTAATATTTTTGCCCCACCATGTAAGTGCTTTCAAAAAAGGAAGCCTGTTATCAAAAAAAATATTTGTGGTTAAAATAGGTGAAATAAATCTTGGAGAGTTCCCGCTACTGCTTGCTCCTATGGAGGACGTTACCGATCCGCCCTTCCGCTACGTGTGCAAAATGTTTGGCGCCGACCTTATGTACACCGAGTTTATATCTTCCGAAGGGCTGATTCGCGATGCGGACAAAAGTGTGAAGAAGCTGGATTTTGAAGATGCAGAACGCCCCATTGGAATTCAGATTTTCGGCCATGACATCGACTCCATGACAGCCGCTGCTCGCTATGCCGAAAAAGCGCATCCCGACCTCATCGATATCAACTTCGGTTGCCCGGTGAAAAAGGTGGTGGCCAAAGGGGCTGGTTCCGGTATCCTGAACGACATCCCCAAAATGGTGAAGATGACGGCTGCTGTGGTAAAAGCGGTCAGCCTTCCGGTAACGGTCAAAACACGCCTCGGCTACGACGAAGAGCACAAGGAGATTGTGGATATTGCCGAACGGTTGCAGGATGTGGGCATACAGGCACTCTCCATCCATGGCCGCACCCGGACAACCCGCTATTCCACACCGGCAGACTGGACGCTGATTGGTAAAGTGAAAAACAACCCGCGTATGCACATCCCCATCTTCGGTAACGGAGACGTAAATGACCCTGTCTCGGCAAAATATTTCAAAGATACTTATGGCGTGAATGGTCTTATGATTGGCCGGGCTGTTTATGGTAACCCATGGATATTCAGAGAGATAAAACACTATTTCTCCACTGGCGAACTGGTTTCACCAGCCTGCATCGAAGAGCGTGTACGTATCAGTATGTTACATTTGGAGCGGTCGGTAGCCTGGAAGGGAGAGCGCCGTGGTATCATGGAAATTCGTAAACACTGGTCGGCCTACTTCAGAGGTTACCCAGGCTTTAAATCTTTCCGTATTCGCCTGATGCAGGCACAATCTGAGGATGCGGTAAAAGAAATTCTGCTGGAAATCCAACAGGTATTTTCGGAAAAAAGATGACATTGAAAATGATGGCTCGCCAACTGTAGAGAGGGAGTTGATCATTTACAAAAAAGTCATGATAACCTTATGATGGACTGTTTTTTGTCTTTGGCAAGCTGTGCTTTCAGCGCTTCAAGATCAGCAAATTTCTCTTCATCGCGTAACCTGTCCACAAACTGAATGGTGATTTTTTCGTCATAAATATCTTCGTCAAAATCAAAAATATGTACTTCAATCGTCAGGTCTCCGTGGTCGATGGTGGGACGAACGCCGATATTACCCATGCCTTTGAGGATTCTGTTTCCCAACAACACGCGGCAGACATATACCCCGTTGGCGGTAATCAGTTTGTACTCGTTTGGAATTTCCAGATTGGCAGTAGGAAAACCTATTTTATGTCCGATACGCTGGCCGCGCACAACTTTTCCCGTAATGGCATATTCATAACCCAACATCCGGTTGGCTTCCTTTACATTGCCATCATGCAGTAAATCACGAATGCGTGTGGAGCTAACCGGTGTCCCATCAACATAAAAAGGAGGAACCTCTTCCACTTCGTAACCTAATTTTTGTTTTAGCCTTTCCAGCAGTTGAATATTTCCCTCACGGTTTTTACCAAAGTGATGGTCGTAACCTATGATAACTTTGGCAGGATGAACATATTTTACCACATAGTCGGTGACAAACTGCTCTGACGAATTTTGTGCAAACTCTTTGGTAAATGGGATGATGATAAGATGGTTGATACCCACTTTTTCCAGCCGTTCTATTTTTTTCTCACGGGTATTGATAAATTTCAGGTTGACGCTGTCCTGGTATAAAACCAGCCGTGGATGTGGAAAAAACGTAATTACAATCGTTTCGCCACCTGTTTTTTTGGCTTCTTCCTTCATCTTTGAAAAGATAGCCTGATGTCCCAAATGAACGCCATCAAAAGTGCCAATGGTAACAATGGGATGGGCAACAGCCTCAAAATCACGTATGCATTGATAAATTTTCAAGTTTGTTTCTTTTTTAACTCAGCAATTTTTGTTTTATCAAATATTCTGCAATTTGCACTGCATTGGTGGCCGCTCCTTTTCGTAGATTGTCAGCTACAACCCAAAGGTTCATCCCGTTTTTCACTGAATTGTCGCGCCGGATACGCCCCACAAAGACTTCATCTTTACCCTGAGCCGAAACAGGCATGGGATAGACATTATTTTTTGGGTCGTCCTGCACCACCAGTCCGGGCATCTCATTCAGAAGAAAAATGACCTCATCCATCGACCAGGCTTTTTTTAGCTCCAGGTTTATTGATTCGGAATGGCCACCTGTTACCGGCACCCGTGCGGCGGTTGCCGAAATCAAGATGGTTTTGTCACTGAGTATTTTCCGTGTTTCGTTTACCAGCTTCTCCTCTTCCGTAGTATAACCGCTATCGGTAAAGTCGCCGGCGTGCGGTAATACATTCATATCAATGGGATGCGGATAGGCCTTCGGCCCGGTTTTGTGCTGCCGTTCGTTCATTAATTGTTCAATACCAATTTTCCCGCTGCCACTTACCGATTGGTAGGTGGAGACAACAATGCGCTTAATGCCAAATTTTTGGTGCAGTGGTGCAATGGCTATGAGCATTTGAATAGTTGAGCAGTTGGGATTAGCAATGATCTTATGGGCAGTTTTCAGAATATTTCCATTAATTTCGGGAATAATCAAAGGGATTTCCGGTTCCATTCGCCAGGCGGAAGAGTTGTCGATGACCGTGGTGCCTGCGCGGGCGAATTTTGGCACCCAGGTTCGGGACACTGTTGCACCTGCCGAAAACAAGGCGACATCCGGCTTCGACCGAAGCGCTTTTTCAAGTGTTATAATTTCAATTTCAGACTGTTTGAAAGGAATTTTTTTTCCAACCGATTTCCCGGAAGCTACAGCATAAATGCGTGTCAGCGGGAAGTTATGCTCCTCCAAAACCTGAATCATTTCTCTGCCTACCACTCCGGTAGCACCAATTACTGCAACTTTCATTATTTTTTGTACTTTTATATGCTCTTTAGAAAACGCTGCAAAATTACCAAAATAATGAAACCTTTTTTACTTCTTCTTATCCTGCTTCCTCTGATTGCTTTTTCCCAGCTTTCCGAACATTTTGATGATGGAAATTTTACCAAAAATCCGGTATGGTCCGGTACACGGGGACAATTTGTTGTGAATGCCGCAAAGCAGTTGCAACTTAATGACAGCGAGGCGGGGCAAGCCTGGCTTA
>VAOU01048477.1_pt1 | contig 19681 bp, 22 predicted proteins | sample 3393871 | NCBI WGS metagenome assembly VAOU01 (sample SAMN08290440, study PRJNA428436) | hydrothermal vent metagenome | isolation source: Deep-sea hydrothermal vent chimney | place: Atlantic Ocean: South-mid Altantic Ridge | depth 1820 m m
CGCGTTTGGATCAGGGGGGATATCCGGGCGCGCCATCCGTGGCCCGGAGAGCTGGTGCGCGTTTGGTGCATCCCTACCTCTGCGACCCCTGCGGCCCCTGCGGGGGGCAAACCTGCGGGGGGCAAACCTGCGGGGCGGCGGCCGGCTCTCGATGGGAAGCATTCTCTGGGTGCGCCGTTGGTCTGGCCCGAGTGCACGGCGCAAAGCAAAGTGGTGTCGGTTTTAATGAACCGGCGTGAGACGATCATCGAACTCGAGATATTCCCCGGACAAGAAGGCTGGACCCGCCTGATGCGCCTGTACAGCCAGTTGCGCAACACTACGCTGCCTCGCTAAGAGGGGCATTGGTACGTTTCGGCGCGCCGGCTCCCCTCCGGCGGGCTGGCCTTCGGTGCTGCCGGCATTCCCCAACGGCACGAAATACGGGCGGAACCTGCCCACCCCAGCCGGACACACCATCAAAACCACTACCCCAGCCGTCCGCCATCCCAAAAGACAGCCACTCGACCTACCCGGACAAAAACAAAAAATGCCCTGTAGGTGGTGTTATTCGTTCCGTGCGCACGCGCCGCGCGTGGTCTCCTGTGAGCCTATGGCCGAGAAAATCAAGCCGTTTGCGCTCAAGGGATATTTTGAGCGGTATGGACGCCCCGTTGTGGAGCGCAACCGGCTGTGGGTGCTGGTGCTGTTCCTTGCGGCGGGAGTCGCGGCATTGGCGGGAGCCATTGGAAGGATGGCGCCACTGAAGACGGTGGTGCCCTACGTGGTGCAGGTCAACAGTAAGGGGGTGGTCCAGGGGATTCCGGTGAAATTGCGCTCTCCGCCGCCAACGCATGCGCAGCTGCGCTATTGGCTCGCGCTCTGGGTGCGGCAGTTGTTGGCGATTGAGCCGGTGCTGTCCCGGCGTGGGCTGGGCGAGAACTACCAGATGACCCGCGGGGATGCGTCGGTGGAGTTCTTGAATTTTCTCAAGCGATACCGGCCCGTTGGGCGGCTGACGGCGAATCCAGCGTTGCGGGTGGTGGTGGTGATTTCCTCGGTAAATTTTCTCGGGGGTAAGAACGCATACGTGAAGGCGGTGACGCGGGACGAGGTGACGGGTGTGCAGAAGAACTGGGCGCTCACGCTGACCTACAACTTGGTTCCGCCACGGACAGTGGATGAGGCGTACAAGAATCCATTGGGGCTACGGATTACCAATCTTTCGATTTCGGAGGGGAATTGATGCGCTGGAAGAATTGGGTGGTGGTGCTGCTGGCCGCAACGGCGCCGGCGGCGGCATTCGCGGGTGCGATGGTCTATCCATCGCCGGCATCGCCGCGGATTGTTCGTTTCCGGTACGATCCGAACGAGACTTACACGCTGTTCCTGCGCTCCGGGATGGTGACGGATATCCAGTTGCCGGCCGGGGCGCCGATGCGCTCCCTGGCGCTGGGGGACACGATCCAGTGGGTGACGGCGCAATCGGGCAACAACCTGTTTGTGAAGCCGACGAGGCCGGGGCTCAAGACGTCGGCGTCGATCGTGACCGGCAATCGGGTCTATCAGATGATGCTGGTATCGGTCGGGCCGGGTAAGACCTGGTATCAGCAGGTCTCGTGGAATGCTCCGGGAATCGTATTGCCGTTGGTCCACCCGGCCCCTGCGGTCCCTGCGGGTGGCAACCCGGTGGGGGCCCCCCTCCCCGCCGGCATTGTGCAACAGTTTTCGACGCACGTCGCGGCTCTGGCGGTCCGCGAAGACAATCCGATGACCGGTGTTGACCCGAGCAAGCTGCATTTTGCATACCGGGTCAGCGGGAACGCACCGTTTCGACCGAACAAGATTTTCGACGATGGTCATTTCACCTGGATCCGGATCCCGCGGGGTGCGTGGGTGATGCCAGCGTTGTTTATTGTTCGGAAGGGGGCGTTTCCGGGTGCCAAACGTTATGTCCTGACGAACTACGACACGAAGGGGGATTGGATCATCGTGCAACGGACCTTTACGACAGCGGTACTGCGCGCGGGCGGGAAGACCGTGACGCTGCATCGATTGGCGGCGGGTGGTTGATCGGATGGCTGAGGGAGACAAAAAGGACGAAGGCGATCGGGCGGGGAGTGGTCTGCCATCGCAGAAACTGCACTGGATTATCGGTTCCGTTGCGCTCGCGTCCGCAATCGGTATTGCGCTAACGGGTGTCGGGACTCACAGCGGTGGTGCGAAGCACCACAAAACAGGGACGACCCAGGCAAACCAGGGGACCGCCTTCCAGCAGACGCCGCGTCCATCGACGTTGCAGCAGGTTCTGAAGCAGCAGCAAGCGGAAGCCAGAAAAAAGAAGACGGGGAAAAGCGGAGGGAAGACTGGCCAAGAGAAAACGGGGAAGCCGGAACTGAGGTTCGGAGTACCAAGCGGTTTGAGTGCGTTTGCGGCGCCGAATCAACGAGCGATGGCGGCGAAAAAAGGCCAGATCGCGGCGAGTCCTATTGTCGCGATGGAAGGTCGGAGTGCATCTGCGCACCCGAAGAGGCGGGAGGGAAACGCGGCCTCTTTTGGACTTGCGCCGCCGTTGCAGCCGGCCACGAGCGTCGGGGGGGCGGGTTTACTGAAAAGGTTGGCGATCATGGATCGCGCGGACGGGCACTCGGCTCGCCGTCCATCGATTGCATCGCGGCAGGAGCAGTGGTTGCGGGCGCACGGCGGGGAAGCGTCTGGATACGGAGGGATCTCGCACGTCTTGGCGAAGTTGCCGGGGTCATTGTTATATCCGGGAACCTCGATTCCCGCGATTACGCTGACGCGCATCGATACGCAGTCGCCGGGTCTGGTGGTGGCTCAGGTCACGCGCAATGTGTACGCATCCGATGGGCGCGAGGTCGTCCCCCAGGGGTCGCGGGTCATAGGCCAATATGACAGCCAGGTCTTCGATGGGCAATACCGGGTGGTGGTGGCGTTCAACCGCATGATCTTTCCGGACGGGAGGGAAGTGGTGCTGGGGGCTCAAGGCGTTGGGCCTGCCGGTGCGGCCGGGGTGGGCGGTAACGTGCACACCCACTTTTGGAAGGCGCTGGGCGCGAGCCTGATGGTGGCGTTCATGGATGAGGGCGTCGCCGCGGCGGGTCCTACTACGCAGGTGCAGTACCCGGGTTCTGGAGCGTCGATGAGCACACCCTCGCAAACCGGCGCCCGGGTATTCGCACGGCAAGCCCAACGCATTCTGGAGCCGTACACCTCGATCCAGCCAACGATTACGGTTCCGGCCGGGAAGAGTGTACGGATCATGGTGAAACGGACGATTCAATTGCCGAATTGGCAATAGTTTTCATCTCGGACCGGAGGGGATGTGGCGATGCATGATGCGAAACGGGATCTTGGGGAATTGGGCTTTGGATTGAATCTGTTGTCGATTTTGTCGGCATTGGCCCTGGTGGTCGGTGTGCTCTTGGTGAGTTACGGCCTGTGGAAAATGGTTTAGTAAAGCGTCGTGAATACTCGGAACGGGCAGCGGAAATGGGCGGTCTTGGTTGTGTTGTGGCTCCCATTCATGGTTTGGGCGGGCGGGATTGCGCCCCGCAGGGGGATTGCGCCCCGCAGGGGGATTGCGCCCCGCAGGGGGATTGCCCCCCGCAGGGGATTGCCGACCCGGAGTGGCCGCGGGGCGGTGTTCGCGCCGTCTGCCGGGGTGGTGTGGATAGCCTCCCGGTCCTTGGGCGTGGTGCGTGTAAGGAAGAAACCGGAGGCTCACTACCATACGTGGGCACGGATAGCTGCCATGGAAACGGGGGTGCCGGAAGAGGTTCTCTGGCGGATCGTGCAGGTCGAGTCTGGCGGATGGCCGTGGACCCTGAATGTAGATGGGAGGCCGGAGCGGTTCTCGAATCGCGCGGCGATGCTGAGGGCGGCGCGGACGGCAATCTCCCACGGCGCGAGGTACGTGGACATCGGGATCGCACAAATCGATTGGCAGTGGAACGGTGCGCGATTTGGATGGTCGCTGGACCGGGCGGTGAATCCGGTGGAGAACTTGCGGGTAGCTGCGAGGTTATTGGCGAAGATGCGCCGCACGAGTGGGTCCTGGTTGGGAGCAATCGAGGACTATCACGGTGGAACTAATTGGGAGCGAGTGAATTATGCGCAGCAAGTGGTTCTTGGCGATGAATAAAGCGGTCATCGCGGGGGTGTTGGGCTTGGTGCTGGCCGGGTGTGCGACGCCCACGCCGAGGAAGATGCCGGAAATGCAGGGGTACGTCTTCGGATACCGGGTCCACGGTAAAACCGGGGCGCAGGTATTCAGTAATGGAATCGATACCTTTGTCACCTTGGCGCCTGGCGTGCGGGTATTGAAATCGCGGGGCGACGGCCAATCGCGGTGGGTGGATTGGGTTCCGCCGTACTGGGTACTGCGGGGGCTGGCCGGGCGTTGGGATCTCACGACCACGGGGGGGGTGGTGGAGATTCAGGCGCCGAAGGTCATCGCGCAACGTGCGAAGTTACTGGAAGCGGCGGGCGTGGTTCGGACGACGAAACCGAAGCCGGTGGCCAGAACCTGGAGATGGAAGGTGTCATTTCGGGTTGATTCGGCACGATTGGATGATAAGGCACTGCGGCGGTTGGGTGAGATCGCGTTGAAGATTAACAGGACGGTGCGTGTCGATGGGGTGTGGGTGAGCGGTGCGACGACGCCGTCCGGGACGCTGGAACAGAACGCGGGGGTCGGGGCCTCTCGCGCATCCGCGGTAGCCGATACCCTTGCGCTCGACGGTGTGGCTCCGGTGGCCGACCGCGGGTGGGCCTGTTCATTGAAGGGGCGGTATGCCCTGGTTGTGGCGAAAGTGCAGGTATGGCGCAAGCCGCGGGAGTTCAAGCCTGGCGTTGGGAAGAAGGCAGTCAAGGCAGTCAAGGCAGTCAAGGCAGTCAAGGCAGTCAAGGCAGCGAAGATGGCCAAAGTGGCGAAGGTTCGGAAGCCAAAGGGGGTGATGTTCTCGGTGAAGAAGGGGCAGTTGCTGTCGCACGCGCTGGGTAATTTCCTGGTGAAGCGGGGGTGGTCGATGCAATGGCGGTCCCTGGTGGACTATTCCGTGCGGTATTCGGCGAGTTTCCGGGGTCACGATTTCCGCAAGGTGTTGGGGGAGGTGACGGCGGCCTGGCCGATTCGTGTACGCCTGTATGCCGGGAATCGTGTAGCGGTCGTAACGGGAGGAATCCGTTGATGAAGATGCGGTGGATGGGAATCTGCGTGGTATCGGTGCTCCTCGGTGCTTGTGCGAGTACACAGTGGGCGGGGAGCAGGCTGAGGACGCCGAAGGCCCCGCGGGCGAGTGCGCCACCCGCGGCGGTCAGCGAGACCGCGAGGTCGTATGTGCAGGTCCATGCGGTGGCGTATGTCGCACCGGGCGATTCGGTGAGTTTGCATGCGGACGGGGCTCCGATCGGGGCGCTGTTGCAAAGGCTCGTGCGCCCCATGGGCTGGAGTGTCGCATTCACTCAGGGTACGAAGCCGTCCACGCCGGTCACCCTTTCGTTGAAGGGGGTGGGTCGGGTGTTGGCGCTACGGCGGGTGGCTTTCGATGCTGGATACGTGGTGGTGTTGGACCGCGGTTCGCGGACGGTGACGCTCGCGCGCAAGGCCACCTATCTATTCCGGATTCCGACGAGCCTGTTGTCGGGGACGATGGCGACTTACCGGGTAGGTGGGGGTTCGGGGGGTGTGGGAGGTGCTTCCGGTGGCAGGGGTAGGGGCGGTGGCATGGGGGGGACCCCCGGAGGCGGAAGCGGAATGGGAGGAGGCGGAATGGGAGGAGGCGGATCCTCATCGGGCAGGGGTTCCTCCGGTGTGGGGGGTTCCGTGCCACAAGCCTCGTTCGAGGTCAACGGACGGCTCGCGAGCGGTTCGGCGGATAAGCTGCAAAGCCTGCTGCAGGCGATGGCGGGTCCGGGCTCGATGGTGAACATCGATGCGACGACGGGGCTGGTCTCCGTGACGGCCGATGCGGGTGGGCTGTCACGGGTAAGCGGATTTCTGCGCCACTACGTGCGGGTAGCCGATACGCGGGTGGAGATCCATGCGGCCATCCTGCAGGTGCAGTTGAATGGTGACTTGCAGTGGGGAATCAACTGGCAACGAGTCATCAAGGACGCGAGCCATACGGTCAGTATCGGGATTACGGGTGCGGCGGTGCGGTTGGGGTCCAGTGGACTATCCGCATCGGCCACCGGAAAATCGCCGTTCAGCCTGAGCTACACCAGCCAGAACGTATCAACGGTCATCAACGCGTTGCGGACGGTGACGCAGGTTCGCGTGCTGAGCCAGCCGAGCTTGCTGGCGCAGAATGGGACGCCGGCCACGCTGTATTCGGGCAAGAGCATTCCCTTCATCGGCTCGGTGCAGACCAGTGTATCGGGGCTGTCTGGGACGCCCTCGACGGGGGCGAGTGTCTCGTACGCGAGCGACGGGTTGTCGTTGTCGATGGTTCCGGATGTTCTCTCGAGGGACCTGGTCTCGGTCAGCCTGATTCCGTCCATCACGCGGGTGGAGAGTTTCCGCACATTCAATATATCCGGCGCGCAGCTCACGGGTCCGGTGCAGGATGTGCGCCAAGCGTTCCTCCAGGTTCTGGTGCGGTCCGGGCGCACGGCGATCATCGGTGCCTCGCGCGTGAGACAGCATTCGGAAGGGGAGTCCGGGGTTCCGGGGATTTCGCGGATTCCGATTTTGGGGTTGGCCTTCAAGGGATTGGGGCGCAATAACACGCAGAGCCAATTGGTAATCCTGCTGCGTGCGCGGGTATTGCCTCCACCGGACTACGACCCGGTGGTGGGCAACTATCTCTGATGATGATGTGGGAGGCAATGGTGTGAAGGTGCCGAAAATCCAGTTGAGACTTCCTACCGCATCGCGCGGGCGCGGGCCGCGGACCGTGGACCTCGCGGTGCGACTCGGGGATGGATGGCAGGTCTTCCGGGTGCAGGCTGGGGAATCCGTGCGGCGGATTTCCCTGGAGGAGGCGGGTCCGGAGGTGGTGCGGTGCTCCCCGGGAGACCGGGTGCTGCATCTTCCGGGGCTCTCCAGCGGAAAGGTCCGCGAGGCGTTGATGCGAGAGCTTCGTTCCATTCCGACCTATCGGCACTGGGGCACCTGGATCATCGCCTGTCCACACAGTGAGGCGGCGATTGCGGGCCGGCGCGTGCGTCCATTGGCGGCGGCGGTGGCGGAGAAGGCCCATGAGCATCCGTCGATTGTGACGATGCGCATTGGGGACCGCCTGGCGGTGATGTGGCCGGTGGGGAGAGACGGGTCGGTGGGCGCCTGCGAGGTTGCGGCGGTGGAGTCGGACGCGGATCTCGAGGAGTTCGCCGGCAATCTGGCGGCTTCGGTGGGCCTGGAGGGTGCGAAAATCGTGCCCTTGGATGCGGTCGAGCAATGGCTTCCCGGATTGGCGCTGCCGGAATATCCACAAGAGGGGGAGTGGTTTGGGCGTCCGGTCGTTTGGTACGCGCGGGCGTTTGCGGCGGGTACGGCGGTACTCATGGTGGTGGCGGGACTGCACGCCGGGGCCGCCCACCATCGGTTGGGCCATGCTCTTGGGCAAGGCAGGCGGGAGAAGGTACAGATGCGGGAGGTGCAACGTGCCCTGGAGCGATGGGATCGGGGACATGTGAATGTCGTGGCGCAAAGGGAAGCGGTCGATTTCGCGGACCTGATCCGGGTGGCACAGACGCTGTGGCGCCCGGGCGTGAAGGTAAGTCTCGCGAAAGGCCATCTCATCGTGGACATTGGGAACACCCAAATAAACGGTGCCGCAGGAGTCGGTCCCCGGGAACCTGCTGCGCAGATACTACACCAGGTGTTCTCGACGCCCACCCCGAAAGGGTGGCGAAGAATCAAGATAACCGTGCGAAATGGAGGCAGTTTCTATGAGGTGGTCTATGGGCGAAAAAACACGCCGACCCAGTCAATGGTACTGGGTGGCCGGCATCTTCCTCCTGGTCTTCGCAATATCCTTCGAGAGCATGGGGGGGCGTGACGCGCGCCGGGCGGACCGGGTAGCACGGGATGCGCGCGCGAGTGCGGCGCAGACCCGGCAGATGCGTGCTCACCTTGCCACGCTCAATCATGCGATGGAGAACCACCCGGGCCACCGTGCGCGGGCGCTGAATACCTGGGCGCCGCAGGTATTGGTGAACCTGCGCCGGGCCGCGCGCGCGGATGGCCTCTCGCTCGGAAAGGTCTCGGTGGGGCGGTTTCTGACCGCTTCCGGGGCGACGGACCTCGCTAAATCGCAAGAACCGGCGTCGGGTTGGAGGGGAATCACACAGCTCCCCGTATCCGTACGCGGCACGTGGACGACGCTCGGCGGGTTGCGGTCGTGGGTGGGGTACGGGCACTCCCTGGATGCGCCGGTTCGAAATCTGACCCTGATGGGGAATTCGTTTACAGCGAAAATCGAGATCTATGGGTATTGAGGAACACTTTTCGCGCCGCCAGGACGGGTTATGGATGCCACGCCAGCAGGCAAAGAATCTGGAAGAGGCGCTGCGTGTGGTGGGGATGCGTCCGCAGGCATTCGAGCAAGCCATTGCCGCGGCGAAGGCGATCAACGGTCGCGTGACCGATGCGATTCGAGAGGACAAGACGCTTCCGGACGCGCGGGTGGCGCAGGCGCTTGCATTGGCGACCAATATCCCCTGGTTACCGACGGCGGCGGCCGACGAGTTGGACCTGGCCCCGTTGCGCGATTGGATGCTGGATGAGAACGGACGATTCGTCCCGATACGCCGGGAGGGGGAGGTGGTCACGGTTGCCCTGTCGTATCCGAACGACAAGCGCGATGCGGCCACGGTCCTGCTGGCGAAAGGGGAACAGTTTCGGGTGCAGCCGTGCATTGCAACCCCGCGGGTCATCGAGACGCTGCATTACCGCTATTTTGTGAATACCGCCGAGAGATTCGATGCATGTATCAGGGCGGGAGACTACTCCGGCGCACTGGGTGCGCTCCTGGTGCATGCCTGTTACCTGGGCGGAGTGGAGAATATCTACCTGGAGCCGGGGGTTCGGGTGGGCCACATTCGGTTCGGGGTCGAGGGGGTGCGCAGACATTTCCGGGCAATGCCGATTGAGCGCGACGGTGACCTGGACCTGTCGAGCGGTACGATGGAAGGCCCCTTTGGGCGGCTCATCAATCTCATCGTAAACGACATGCGGGTCCGAGACGTGCAGATCCATGCACAGGGAGCGCTGAACGAGGAGATTCCGGAATCCCTGCGTGGCCGGTTTGACTTCCGGGTCGAGGTCATGCGCACGGTGCATGGCCTGAAGGCCGTCCTGCGCCCCTATGACCGGCATGCGGAGGCAGCGGATTTTTCGACCCTGGGACTCAACCAACAAACCACGGAGCGGCTGCGCGACTACGTAGAGGCGCCCTATGGGTTGGTGATGGTGGTTGGTCCGACGGGGAGTGGAAAGAACACCACGATCGCCTCGTTGTTGTTCACGACGGATGCGGTCACCCGGTCCATCCAGACGGTGGAGAACCCGGCGGAGCTACGTGTGGGGTCTTGGGCGCAGCACGAAATCCCACGCATCGCGGTGGGTTCGGAAGCCGAGGCGCAGATGCAGTACGAAATCGTGCGCGGTCTCCTGCGCTCGGCGCCGCAAGTTATCTACTTCGGGGAGGTGCGGGATGGCGATGCGTTGTCTCTGGCGATTAAGCGTGTGGCGCGAACGGGGCATCTGACGTTGACGACGTTTCACGATGTATCCGCGGCCGGTACGGTAGCCAGTATCCGCGAGATGCGTACTGCACAGGGAGAACGGATTGGGGCGGACGCCTTCGCCTCGGTATTGCTCGGGATTCTCTCCCAACGATTGGTGCGTAAGCTCTGCAGGATGTGCGGGCAGGCGGACGAGCGGGAGGAGACCCGTAGCGTGCTCTACGAGGCGGGTCTCGGGGCGGGCTCGGCGCCGAGACGGGCATCGGACGTTGGGTGTCCCCATTGTTTTCACACCGGATACCGGGGGCGGATCCTGGTCTACGAATTGCTGCATGTGGATGAAGAGATGCGCGGTCTCATCACGCGGGAGGCGCCGGTAGCGAAACTGTACGAGAAAATGGGGAATTCGATGTGGCGGTGTGGTTTGGAGCGTGTGGCGATGGGATTGACTTCGCTTGACGAATTGCGCCGGGTAGTCCGTACTGGAGTGGCATGATGAAGCGTATATACCAAGCCGTCGTATGCAAAGCGAGTGGAGACGTGGTGCCGGCCAAGGTCATGGCGGAGTGTCGTGAGGATGCGGTTGCCAAGCTGCGGGGGCGTCGGGTAACGCCATTGGAATTGAAACTTTCGATAGTGGACACGATCAACGTGATGTTCAAATCCACAGCCGATCCGCGAGAGATGGCGCAGTTCTACCGCACCCTCGGGCGGCGCATGGAGCGGGGTGCGGAGATTCGGGGGTCGGTGCGCGATGCCATGGAGTATGTCGTGGATCCGCTGCTCAAGAGCTGGATTGGAGAGATGGAGGCGCAGTTGGACGGTGGTGCGCCGCTGGCTGATGCGATGATGCAGGCGGGATTTCCCCTGCGGGATTCGGCGCTGGTACGGGCCATGGCGGGTGCCGGCCAGACACCGCGGGCGTTCTTGCGCATGTCGGACGAGTACGCGCGGGAGGACCGGATGGCGCGGCACATGCGCTCACTGCTGGTCCAGCCAGTGATCTTCTACGTTATCGCCGGCGCACTCATTCTCGGGGCAACATTGTTCGCCCTGCCGCACATGGAGAAGTTCTTCCGGCAATTACCGAACATGACGATGCCGGCCTACGCGGCGGTGGTCTATCAAGCGGCCGACTGGTTCGATGCGCATGAAGTGTGGACGGTGCCGTTGTATTTGGCTTCCGCGGTGGGGTTCGGGCTCTATGCGCTCAAGGGACGTGGGGTGCGAAAACTATTATTCAAGGTGCCGGCGGTGCGCCGTGTCGTGGAGCGCGCCGATGCGGCTACGGCGTTGGGGGCCTTCGCGCTGCTCTATGAGAGTGCCATGCCGCGCGACGAGGCGGCCAAGCGCACGGCGGAAGCGGCACGTCGGGAGGAGACGAGGCGGGCGTTCATCCGGCTCGCGCAGGGAATCGAGAAGGGATTGCCGAACGAGGAAGCGGCCCGGCGGGCGGGGTTTCCCTCCTTTCTGGACCGGGCGGTCGTGGGAGCCCTCGCGGCGCGCGATGCGGATTCCACGGTGGAGGGGTTGACGCTGCTCGCGGGCAACCTCGCAGAAGACGCCGAAGTTTTCGCGCAGCGCCTGGAGCAATTCGTGGGCCTGGCGCTGTTGGTGGTAATGGCAAATGTCGTGATGATGGCGTTCTTCGTGGTGGTGTTCCCGATGATCTCAACGGCGCTGTCGCAAGTATAGACTTTTTCTATCGAATCACTGTAATTTGGCGAAGAACCTAACCTTTGATGAGTCGAGGGAGACCTAAATCCCGTGGCCGGAGACCGGCCATGCCGCCGGAATCGGAGACTCCGGGGCAGTCCGCTCCCACGTTGGGGGATTCCCCCCCGCGGGGGCTGGGCCGTGATCTGGAGGAGACCGGCGGCCCAGAATTCGTCCATTCTCGATCCAGGAACGGACAGCGTGTTCTGGAAACATGGAAGGCGCTGATCGCGAAGTGCCGTCGTTAAACGATCAATCGGGAATTCTACCCCACCCTTAACTCTGCCCAGAATCCTCTCCCACACGCCCATCCGGGCCCAAGCACAACCATTGGCGCCATCGATGGCGCTCCAAGCCCCGTTCATACGAATACCGGCACGAATGGCACGCTTTTCGGTCTGCCGCGGCCTCCTTGCATGAGGCATCCTTGATCCTCGAAACCGTTTCTCGGGTTGATGACAATGCTTGGAGGTGTGATATGCGAGTAATGGGGATGGCGGGCCGCGAGGTCCTTACGGAGGGGCGGTCTGCGGTTGCACGGCACCCCTATGCGGGGCGCAACCCTCCTGCCGGAGTGCAACTTCCTTCGAGGGTGCAACTTCCTTTGGGACAGGAGGCCGGGTTCTCCCTGGTCGAGGTGTTGGTGGCGCTGGCGGTATTGACCATCATCAGTGCTGCGTTGATTTTTTCATTCAATTTCAACAAGTCCAAGGGCCAGGTTCTGTTCTCTCTGGTCCATTCGGTGGGTGATGCGGCGGAGCGGTTCGCGGTCGACACCAGTTGTTATCCCTATGACACGGCGCTCCTGTTCGAGCAGTCGCTGGCGGCGACGGATACGAACAACTCCTGTGGCGCCGCAGTGGGACCCCAGTGGAACGGGCCGTATATGAAGACCCTGTCGGTGACCACGACCAACAATGTGCTGGTCACTCAGATTGGTCCGCAAGTAACGCTGTCGATCAACAATATCGGCCAAGCGCTTACGAACGGCACGCCCAATCAATATGCGGTAATTGCGAGCAACGTACCGGACGCAATCGCGAAGCAGGCATACATCGCGTGTGGAGGCGCGACCTCCAATTGTGTGCTGGTGTCTGGTTCCGGTACTCCGCCTCTCGATACGTTCGAGTATGTATTCGCCCAGACGCAGTAACGAGCCCACAACGCCGCCGCGGCGCTTACCCGTCGCGGCGGTCTCCCAACGGGGGTTTGTGGTCCTGCTGCTGGTTACGGTGATTGGGCTCGCGATGGTGGCGTTCTCAGCGCTGTTCATTGCGGTTTCAACGCACGAGGACAGAGCGCATCGGGACCTGGCCTGGGTTCAGAACACGGCGAACCGGATACGGCAATGGTACTCGTTTCATCCATTGGTACTCGATGCAAGCGCGGCAACCTCGCTCCCGGGAGTGGGTCCGCTCGGGCCGAGGGTAATGGCGGCGGCCGGAATCCAGCCATACGCACGTGCTCAGGTAGAGGTCAGCGGGTTAAAGAGCACGCCATCCGGTGCTTTGCGATATCGAGCGATCACCGTGTGGATTCCCAGGCCCACGGTCCACTCGGGTGTGGGGTTCTCCGTGGCGAACGCACAGGCTTATGCGGCAGTGAGTGGTCTGCCGATCGAGCAGGAGAGGGAGACTCGTTCGTGGAAGCGTCTGGAAGATCTGACCACCCGGTTGGAGCAGTGGTCGGCCAGCGCGGAGTCGGTGAACGGAACACACAACACGCTGCTCGATTACTTGGAACCTCCGGCATGTGGTACAGGAAACGGAGCAGTTTCAGGGCTCGCGTGTGCGGCGGGTTGGACGGATGCTTCCGTAATGGGTTTCGGGACGGCAATTGGTTTTGGCGGTCCGTGGACCGATGCCTGGGGAGGGGCGATTCAGGTCTGCAACACACCAAGTTCGGTTTGTTCGGCGAGCGACCAGGCCCCGCCCTTCTCGATACGGTTGAAAACAACGACCCCGTGGGGTGGAGTTCTGACATTGAGCGCAATTCAACCATTTGGCGGATGAGACTGGGGGAGCAAAAATGCATTTTGCGGAGTGGTTAAAGCAATGGTCGGGGCATTCCGAGGGATACAGCGATCTGCGTATGACCGAGGGATATCCGTTAGCGGCACGCGCGAGTGGGATGAGCAATGTGGCGATCCCGAATTCCCCAACCATCCAGGAGCGGGACTTCGCCCTGCTGTTTGAGGGGCACTCGACGGACCCGGGAGCGTTGGACGAGGATTTCTCCATCACGGTGACTGGGCGCCGGTACCGGGTAAACCTGTACCGCGAGCGTGGCAAGCTCGCGGCGAGTCTTCGGCTGTTGCAGGAGCGCATTCCGACACCCGGGGAACTTGGGTTGCCGGAGAAGGCCATCATGCGGTTCACGCAGCACAGCCAGGGACTGGTTGTCTTCACGGGTCCGACGGGGTCCGGGAAGTCGACCAGCACCGTCTCGATGATGATGGCAGCGGCGCGCGAGCGCGGGTTGCATATTGTGACCATCGAGGACCCGGTCGAGTATCTGCTGCCGGAGCAAATCGAGGCGCAGGACGGCACATTGACGACCATTCATCAACGCGAGGTCGGGTCGGACACGCGGAACTTCCACTTGGCGTTGCGCTCGGCGCTGCGGCAGAACCCGAACATCATATCGGTGGGCGAGGTGCGAGACCGGGAAACCGCGGAGATGTTGCTGAAGGCGGCGAATACGGGGCACCTGGTGTTGGCGTCGATGCACACGAAGTCGGCTCCGGGGGCGATCAGTCGACTCATTGACTTTTTCGAGCCGGAGCGCCAAGGGGCGGTGTGTGCGGACCTCTCGGATGCCATCGTGGCGATAATCAGCCAGACACTGTTGCCATCGATAGATAAGACCTCCCGGGTGCTCGCCTACGAAATCATGACGACCGATGGTGGGGTGGGCCCGCAAATCCGAAAGGGAAAACTGGAGCAGATTCCAAACGAGATGCGCCAGGGCGCGGCGTATGGAATGACGCGGATGGATGACACACTCGCCAGGCTGGTGAAGGAGAAGCGAATTACGACCGATGAGGCGGTCCGTCATTCCGCGAATCCGGAGGAATTTCGGCGTGCTCTGCTCCTGTAGGCAGCGAGGCATATCGCTGATCGAGATCCTGGTCTCGCTGGCGGTGATCGCGATGATGACCGCGTTGCTCTATCCGGGGTTCGGTTATTCGGTGCGTTTCGTCGAGCGAATCCAGACGGAGGCCAGGCTGCACGTGCTCGCGACCGCTTTTCGGCAGGCCTACGAGGACAATGCGATCAATGTGGACGGGTTCGCAGGCACATCCGCGAAGGGTGGGACGATCTACTTCCCGAGTCAGTCCGGCGGGGTGTACACCTACCGTTTCACCACCGCGCAATCCGCGAATCTTTCAAACGTCAGCGGAACGACGGTCCAAACCGGATTCCGGTACCTGGCGCAGCATGGCGGGGCATCGGCGAAATACTATGCGGTAGACGGATTCAGTAAGCCGATCTGGGTATTCGTGAGCAATACGTTGTACGCGAAGTGGGACGGATACCCTGTCTATTATCACAACGTCGCATTCGTATCGAGTGTTGGAAATCCGCGCCTGAATCCGGGAACCTCGTTCAATGCATCGACCGGCGCCTTGACGCTCGGTGGACATGACCTGGGGATCGTGGTGTCCGGATTGGCGGTGGAAACGGGTTTGTATCAGTCCACGCTGGACACGCTGCATGCGGTGGCACGAATGTATGGCCAGATATTCACCGCGCAGTATTTGAACAGCGCGAATCGAGATCCGACGGTGGATTATTTCTCGCTCGCGCCACAGGGGGCTGCACCTTCAGTGGCGACGCAATTCGACGGCACGAATCCCATCTCGAACTCGTGCGGTTATTGCGGCGGATGGTCATACAGGGGGGACCCGTACCCCGGGAGTGCGAATAGTCCGCAGACGGATTTCAGCCAGATACTGGTGGATTGTCAGCCGGCGACGGTGCTGGGCGGATTCGCTCAGACGATGGGTTTCGGTTCTGGGCAGTTGAGTTCGGCGTTTGGGCAGCCGATTACGATCTGTAACGGCCCGAATGCGGACGGGCGGGGCCGGGAGGTCCGGAACCCGGATTCTGCAAACTCGAATCTGAAGCAGGCGCCTTATACGGCGTTGGTCGAGGCGTGGGCATCGGATCGTGTGGTGTTGTCGGTGCCCGTGGTGGGGAATTACTGATGTTGGAGCAATCAGGAGGGATGGTGATGCGAAAGACCCTGTCGTGGGTGATGGGCGCGAGCTTGGCGGTGTCTCCCGTGATTGTGTTGGCGGCGAGTCAGGCAGCGCCTGCGGTCAAGGCAACGCCTGGCGCCGACCCGTTCACGAACCGGACACTTGCTTACGAGCGGATGGAGGAGCAATACCGCGCATTGGAGATGCAGGCGAGGATCGCCAAGCAACAATACCAGATTGCGCGTTACCGCCGTCAGATTGGGGCCATGGGGGGTGGGACTGGCCGGACAGCGAGTGCGGCGAGTATTGCGAAGAACTCCAAGATCACGAGCCTGAAGGAGCGAATCGACGCGCTTGCGCAGGTCGTTGCGAAGATGAACGCGCATCGCGGCAAGGCTGCGCCTCACCCGATGAAGGTATCGAGGGGGGTCGCGAAGCCGCCGGGCCATGGGGTCGTAGCGGTCATCCGCGACGGCGGGCAGTGGACAGCGCTGGTCCCGCGGAAGGGGGGCTCTCTCGTGACGCTTCACCAGGGCGCCCAGTACGCCGGCCAGCGGGTTGCGACGGTAAGTGCCGCGGGAGTGCGGTTCTCAGGTGGACACTGGTTACGAATCCGAAACGTGGCGGGCGTGGTCGCCATCAAGCCCGTGGCAGGCACGGGACATCCGCCGCAGGCGGGTAGCGCCGTATCCACCAACGCGAGTATGACCCAAGCACTGCGCACCCGCCTCCTGCAGGAGGCATCTGTGGATGGGGCGCCTCCCATCCCCCGCGCACCGGGTACAAGGCTCGGAAATTAACGATGGAGATTGTGGTGTCCTAACCGGTCAGACGTAATGCCGTAACGATAGAAACCAACTGTGCAGGAGAAAGATGCAAGCGCATCCGTATGCGACCGAGGACGCGGGGTTCTCGCTGGCCGAGATTCTTGTGGCTTTTGCGGTGATATCAATTATCACCGCTGCAATGGTGTTTACATTCAATCCAAGCAAGGCGAAAGCGGAAGCTATTATTCACTTTTCAAACGAGGTGTATTACGCGTTCCAGAGATATGAGATCGATACAGGATGTGTTCCACGTAACCTGTTGTCTTTGACATCGAGGGCATATGCGAGCCAGCCTTTTAGTAATTTGTGTAATGCGGATGTGTCTGCGCGGTGGGATGGACCTTACTTGGCGAATACAAACAATATCAAGAAAGATCTCGGTCCCAACGGATGGTTCTTCATAATCAGCGAATGGAGTTCGGGACAACGGTTAATGGTAGTTTTTTTCACGCAGAAGTCGATAGCCTTACAGGCAAAACGCTCACACCTTGGCGGACTCAAACTTCGTTGGTGTAACGTTCCTGGCGGGAGTGACTGCTATATCTGGATAACGTACCAATAGAGAAGAAAGTGCGGATTGAAGGAGATTTTTTGGATGGAAGACGCTACGACAAAGACCATCAAGTGGGAGAAGTTGGAGCCTTGGCAGTATCGATTTTCGGCGCGCAACGATCATCCGGCCGCTATTCCCTTCCGGGGATTGACGATCTATGCGCCCGGTGGGCTATACCACCCGTGGCCACTGTCGAGTTCGCATTTCATCGCAGACCGTCTCCCGGAGATTCGTGGTAAGACGGTGCTGGATTTGGGTTGCGGGACGGGTGTGCTCGGGTTGTGGCTGGCGGACCCGAAGTACGGAAACTGCGTGACTCTCACGGACATCGATCCGGTTTCGGTGGCGGTAGCCGAGTGCAATGCAATGATGAATGAGCGGTTCGCACGGATCCTGCGGACGGACCTGTTCGGTGCATTCGGCCCGGGACGGGCGTGGGAGTGCGTGATTTTCAATGCACCTTTGCTATGCACTGCACCGCCAGAGGACTGCCCCCCGCAGGGGACTGGCGCCCCGCAGGGGACTGCACATCGGATGGGCACGGACCCGGAGGGGCGTACGACGAAGCGGTTTCTAGCGGAATTGCCGTCCAGACTGGAGCGGAACGGGGTGGGGTATCTCCCGTGGTCGCCGCAGGTCGGAGCCGACGTCTTACGCCTGTGCCAAGAGCACGGGCTGACGGCGGAGTGTGTGGGAAGGGATTGGCGCGAATCCGGCATCGAGGTCCAGTTGCTGGAGGTTCGGTGCGGTTGATCGGGTTGGAGGTGTTGTGATGAGCGAGGAAACGCAGGAACGCCCGTTGCGGATGGAGGTGACGAAGTTGCGGAGCGAGTTGTTCGAGCGCGTGCTCGGCGGGCTTGCGCCGCACGCACTTCTCCTGGCGCGGGTGATGGGGAAATACTCGAAAGAAGCAATCGAACTGTCACCGAACACGGCGCAGGCACTAAGCCATCCGGATGTGGGCATATTGAGCGTGCCGGTGCCGTTATTGATTTCGAACCGGATTTTGCCGAATGGGCTGTTCTCGGTGTGGGTGATTCCTGGGGAATTGCGCGTTGGCCTGTTGCTCACGGAGGATATCGAGCGTGTGATGTGGGCGGCCCGCCGGCCGGAGCAAAAACTGCTGGTGCTGCTGGGAGAAGCCTGGGCCGGCGGAGCCTGCAAGTTGAGTGTAGACCCGGGATTTTGCGTTCAACGCCATCCGTATGCGGGGGGTGGTGGCACGATGTACGACTGGCGCTTTTCAGATGCAACGATTGAATTCGATGCCTGGTGCCGGGCGCTGGAGGGGGCGGCCCCCCGGGCCGTATGGCTGGATGCGATTGAGGCGCGGATTCGGCACATCTGGTTTGCGATCGCCAGGATCCTGGCTCGATCTGGATTCCACAACCGGGTGTTGCTCGATAGTGATTCGAGCGGGTGGATTATCCAGGTGGACGGGGAGGGGCAACCGGACATCGTGTGGGACGCGATAACTCGGTTGGGTCTCCACGTGCGTCACGCGGTCCCATCCAGCGTCTCGCGTTGGATGTATGTCGTCCGAGGGACGGGGGAGCAGCCGGAGAAGATCACCGATTTCGGCGCCGGATACCGCGTGGACGTGAAGCGATTTGGGGAGGTGGAGGAGATTGTTCTGCAGGACGGCGCGTCTCCTAAGGAATCCACATGACCCGGTGCACAGCCGGCCCTTGCCGGGCGGCTGCAACAAGGGGCAGGCGTGCGGACTCGGGTATGCGGGCGATACCAGCCAGAGGGGATATTACACGTTGTCGATCACGCCGGTTGCAGGTGGTATAGGGTCCGGGTTTGTCCTGGCGGGGGCCCCGACGGCGAAGGGTGGGCAGAACGGGGACTCGTGGTGTGGTGCATTCACATTGTCCTCGACCGGAGCGCGCGGATTCACCGGCACGGGGAAGCTGGCCGAGTGCTGGCCTTAATCCACGAACGAGACTCAGCGTAGGGAAACCTCATGTCGATGCCGATGTCACCCATCGAAGACCTCGAGCCGGAGGGTGCAACGGTCAAAAAAATAAAAATCCTGGTCGTCGACGACAGTAAGACGATCCGCAGGACCGCCGAGATACTGCTCACCAAGGCGGGTTTCAATGTATCCACGGCGCAAGACGGGTTCGAGGCGCTGAGTAAGATCGGTGCATTGCGACCCGATTTCGTTTTTCTCGATGTGCTGATGCCGCGCCTGGATGGGTATCAAACGTGCATATTGCTCCGCCACAATCCAGAATTTCGGAACCTGCCGGTATGCATGCTCTCCGGACAGGACGCCTTGGTCGACCGGGTGCGCGCGCGCATCGTCGGGGCGAACGGTTATATCACGAAGCCCTTTACGCGGGAGGCTCTTTTACGGGTGATCGGGGGATAGGGCGTGAATGGCGACAACCCACTCGCAGACTCGTTCACCCGTCTTGCTCGCGCCGATCCGAAGGGGGAGATTCCCGCCGGTGCCACGGCGTCTCGCCGACGTCCGCCGACCGGGCCAGCACGCGCGCGAGCACGTTGCCGAGCACGCCTGTGCCGACACCTGGTGCAACATTCGCGATGACCTCAAGCCGATAAAACTCGCGCAATTGTTGAGCCCCAACGGCCGCGTCTGGCAGGTCACCGAACCCACCCCGGCGGCTGCTAAGCGACTGAGATCTCTACAGATCAAGAAGCCCCCACCGATCCTGA
>VAOU01038826.1_pt1 | contig 19647 bp, 14 predicted proteins | sample 3393871 | NCBI WGS metagenome assembly VAOU01 (sample SAMN08290440, study PRJNA428436) | hydrothermal vent metagenome | isolation source: Deep-sea hydrothermal vent chimney | place: Atlantic Ocean: South-mid Altantic Ridge | depth 1820 m m
ATGGCCATGGCGCCGGTAACCGTCCCGCCACTTATGGGTGTGAAACTTATGCTGAAGGTGCACGTGCTGTTGACCGGCAGATAGTTATTACAGTCATTGGTTTGTGAGAAACCGGGAGTTGTCGATATGGATATAGATGAAATCGTCAGGGGTGCATTGCCAGTATTGGTGAGTTTCACCGGCTTTGGACCCGCGACACTACCGACATCCTGGTTCCCGAATTGAATGCTGGTGGTCGACAGGGCAATAATGTTAGCGCCTCGCTTCGTGCCTCCGGTCGCATACTCTGCACGTATCGGTTGCAAATTAAAGGCTACATTCTCTCGCAGAAAGCCGCTATTCGAGCTACTGCCAACAAGCGCACGCTCTTCCTTCATTAACGAAACAATATCTTTAACCTGATACCGGGTATTCGCTATCTGGAGCGTCATGGGATCCTGCGCCAGCAGCCCGGCTATATCCCATACGGACAGAATAGTATTGAGCATGCCATCATCGTACAGATCAAAACCCATCTGCTCCAGTAATTCATCGCTGGTAGCGCCTACAGACAGGTGAATGTCGTTAAGCAGTGTGGAAAAGGCCTCTATGGCGGCGCGATATTGCACAACCCGCTGTTGATCCGCAATCGTTGTTGTGGCTCTGGTGAGAATCGGGGGGGTCATAAAGACATCAATAGCCGCAGACATGCCGAAACCAGCGGATTCTATGCTCACATTACTGAAGTTAGTCAAAGCGCCCGCCTCTAACCGGGGGGGACTAACAGCGCTGTTGCTAATGGACTGTTGAGTGGAACCCATCCCGCTGGCTCGCAGCATATGATAGGCAAGCGTCGTGTAGGGCGTGGCAAAAATGGGCTGCCTGGCATGCAGTGCCTCCGTGGTAATGACCGTCACCAGTTTATTCAGAACAGGCGCAATGCCGGTATTCAGGTCAATCGCACTGCTTCCATCTATGACCAGAATATACGGCGGCGGAACATCGCTCGGTACTGCCAGCCCCGTAATCTGCGCATAGGCGTTAGTAGTAGCTGAAGCCAGCGGAAGCGCAGGGTCGTATAACGGATCAAGCCGGGTATCCGCTGCATACAATGCTACAGTTGCGAACGCGAGTGGCCCCTTGATTCCCCCACCGGCAATAAACAACTGGTTCGTACCGTCCCCTGATCCAGTCTGTGAGGTGTTTTCACTGTTTGATGAACCACCACCGCAAGCGGCCAGGAACAGAAAAGTAATAAACAGCGCGGCGTACTGAAAACGAGCAAACGGTAACATATGCATCTCAATACCAACTTCAGAAATTAACATTGAAATTGGTAGTGGCAAATGTCATGCCAATATTAAATAAATTGAATTTTTGTTTTAAATAAAAACAACTTATCAGGCAATTTTAAAAAAACTATTCGGGCGCGGGTATCCGCGACCACCGGTATCTGTAGCCAATTGACGACAGATAATCGTGCAAACTAACTAACTTATTAGTAATTAAATATTATTACCCGTCCATAAAACACGACAACTTTGCCCGAACCTGTGAAAACTCGCATTAACTATCCGGCACGGAGCTGCCCGCCCTGGCGCCAAAAAGCACGTCATAGGCACAAAGGAGTTTGGGCACTTCATGATCCCACGCCAATTCTTCTTCTACCCGCCTCCTGCCATAAGCTCCCATTTCCTCCCGTTTCTGCGGGTTATCCAGGAGTTCAATAATCTTGTTGGCCATATCCTGCTCGTCGTTATCCCGTGCATACAAAGATGCATCCCGGGCTGAAAAACGCCCCTCTGAGAGATCAAACTGAACAATTGGTTTTCCGAGTGCCATGTACTCCATTATTTTGTTCATCGTGGATTTGTCATTCATCTCATTGGCGACATCGGGATTCACACAGACATCCGCGGTATTCAGCATTTCCAGCATTTCCTGATCCGGCACACGCCCTGTGAAGGTCACGTAATCGTCCACACCCAGTTCATTCGCATACGCTTTCATTTCTTCCAGGGATGTGCCGCCGCCAACCAGACCAAAATGCACATCTGTACGGCCCAGTTCATGCACTATATATTTTGCTGACCTCAGGAGATAATCGATACCCTCCTGCGCCCCCATTATGCCCACATAACCAACCAGGTATTCCCTCCCTTTTTTGAGCGCGTTTACCGGCGGCATAATTTTCATTCGTTCAAGCTTTGGTCCACTGCGAACGATAAATACCCGTTCTTCCGGCATCCCGCCACGTTCAATCGCAATTCGTTTGTATGACGCGTTGGTAGCAATGGAGACATCCGCTATTTTGAACGTCCAGCGCTCCCAGGCCAGCATCACCTTGTAGAAAAAATCGCGCCGTCCAAATTTTGCTTCATAGAGTTCGGGGTTGATGTCGTGGTGATCAAACAGGAACTTCTTGCCGAACAGTTTGAAAAATCCGCCGACCAGGAAGATGTTATCTGGCGGGTTACAGGCATGAATGACATCAAACCCCCGCGTTAACAATACCCGCCAGGCAAGGATAAACTCCCAGAACAATGCCACTGAATATTCCATCAGATAACCTATCGCCCCCTCGGCTTCGAGAGGCAGGTTATGACGATAGATGTGTATCCCGTCAATTAATTCGTATTTACTTTCATAGCCTTTGCCTGTCGGACAGATGATAGACACCTCGTATCCGGCCTCATACAAGGTGGTCGCTTCCTGCCAGACCCGACGATCAAAGGGTGAAGGCAGGTTTTCAACAATAATCAGTACCCGGCGTTTTTTACCAGCAGATGCCGTCATAGCGCGCATCCTGGATTGTATCCGGCGTTATCCGTACGAGATCAACAACCACCTGTCCATCCTTCAAACGATCCAGGATGGTTGAAAACGCTTTGTCGCCATTACCAATCACCACGGTATCAGCGTGCGCCAGGACTTCATCAACGCTGTCGACCATTAACTTTGAGATGTGCGGAATCTGGTTCAGAATGTAATCACGGTTAGCCCCTACAAGGCTTGCGATTTTTACATTCCTGTCATACAGCTTCAGGTTATAACCCTTGCCCAACAAGCGCTCAATAACTTCCACCAGCGGACTCTCACGCAGGTCATCGGTTCCCGCCTTGAAGCTGAACCCCAGAATACCGATATTCCTGTTGCCTTTTTCCATGATCATTCGCAGACCTTTGTCGATCTGTGAACGATTACTGGTCATAATCGAATCAAGAATGGGTACATTGACATCCAGTGTATGTGCTTTGTATGTCAAAGCACGCACATCCTTTGGCAAACATGAACCACCGAATGCAAACCCGGGTTTCATGTAATACGAAGAAAGGTTCAGCTTGGTATCCTGGCAAAAGATATCCATAACGGCATGTCCGTCGATTCCAGCTGCCTTGGCGATATTGCCGATTTCGTTTGCAAAACCTACTTTCAGCGCATGCCAGACATTGTCGCTGTACTTGACCATTTCTGCTGTTTGCACATCGGTTTTGATTAATGGCGCATTGAGCTTCTCGTAGATACTCGCCAGCAGGTCACCACTCCTGGTATCGGTCTCGCCGATCACTGTTTTGGGTGGATTGAAAAAATCATAGACAGCCGTACCTTCGCGCAGGAATTCCGGGTTGTTACACACACCGAAATCCGTTCCTGCCTTTTTCCCCGAGGCTTCCTCCAGCGTGGGTATCACTACGTCGGTCATGCTGCCCGGCAACATGGTACTGCGCGCGACCACCACATGAAATCCATCTTTATCCCTGATCGCCCTGCCAATCTGTTCACAGACACTGCGAACGTATTTCAGATCCAGGCCACCATTAATAAGACTGGGCGTGCCGACGCAGATAAAGGACATATCAGTATTATCCACGGCATCCTGTATATCGGTGGTAGCCCGCAATCTACCGTCTTTCACCACGTTCGCCATGATATCCCCGATGTCCTGCTCGATAACCGGGGTCTTGCCACTGTTAATCAGGTCTACCTTGGGCTGGTAGGGGTCCACGCCAATGACGGTGTGGCCTTCCTGAGCGAGGCATCCTGCGGATACCGCGCCTACATAGCCAAGGCCGAAAATGCTTATTTTCATAGTGTTCCTCTTACTTATGCTGACCTGAGGATATCGTCATAAATATCCCGATACCTGTTTGCGGCACATTCCAGGGTAAATGAATCCATAATCGTTTTTCTGGCTTCTTGCGACAAACTCTTCCAGCGTTGCTCGTCATCCAGGATCCATTGCAAACCTGCGGCAAGTTCGTCTGTATCAAATCCACGTGCCAGAAAACCATTTTTCTCATGAGAAACCATATCAGGCATGCCACCGATATTGAATGCCACAACCGGTGTCCCGCAAGCCAGCGATTCCAGCACGGTATTGGGCAGGTTATCCTCGAGTGATGGCGCAACGAAGACATCAGCAGCCGCATAAACCAGAGCCATACTAATCTCGTCGTTCAATCTGCCAAGACAATGGCTTTTCGTGTGAAAAGACTCATCGAGTGATGAAGCACCCACAATCACCAGTTCGTACTCATCCGGATTGGCTTTCGCCTCAAGCTTTTTCAGCGTTTCCACCAGAAGATGAAAACCTTTGCGTTTGTCACTGGTCGCTGAGAAAGCCCCGAACAAGATCAGCTTTTTGTTCTTCGGAAGCCCGAGAATCTCCCGGGCAACCGAGTGGTCCATGGGGTGGAAGCGTTCAGGATCGATACCGTTTGGAAGAACTTCCACCCTGTGGTTTTCAAATAAAACACTCTCGCGCGCACAATTGGCTAGCCACTGACTGGGCGTCGCAATCACCAGGTTCCTGATATTTGCCCACGCTTTTCTCTTCCGATTCCATATCCAGCGATTGATATCAAGACCGGTTTCCGCCGTCGGTTTGTTTTGCCGGGTATAGCCTTCTTTATAGCGCCGATTATCACCGACATAATGCTCGCCACCCGAAAATGCCCACATATCGTGTAAAGTCCACACAATGGGTTGCTTCAAATGAGGTAAAGTCTCTATTCGCATGAATCCATCGTTGACCCAGTGCAGGTTTAGGATATCCGGTTTGATTGCGTTGATTCGACCGGGTAAACGATTGGGCATCCACGATGCTGACGTCCTGTCAGCAGGGAGCGCAGAAAAATAACCGGGTATTCTATCGAGAACTGGCACCAGACGCGCCGCCATTTTGTCGGCTGTATTGGAAGGCCCGTGTATCCCGTCTTCTCGTAGCGCTTGTTTGTTTACCAACATCATTGAATCTATGTTCAATGAGCGAAGCCCTTTGTGCAACCTGTATGCTGCAATGCCTGCACCCCCTAGCTGTGCTTCGGTACAAACATGGAGCACCTTCACTCAAAATATCTCGTCATTACGAAGCCTGACAATTTCACGTTATTAGAAGCTGTACTTTGCCTTGGCCTCAACCCGATTGTTCGTATAATCAAGACCATTGATGCTTGAGTCACGCTTTGTCCAGCTATAACCAAGCGACAAGTCAATTTGACGCCTGGGTTTCCAGGTTGTGTAGATACTCGCCAGGTAAATATCATCATCACGACGCTGGCCACCCAGGATTGCCAGAATATTATTTCGCGCCTTGAAGTCATCATTTGTATACGAAAGGGAGCCGTTTAAAGAAACCAGTCTCGTAATTGACCATGCAGGACTGATACTGATGCCCTTGGTCAAAACATAGTCAGTAACTTCACTCCGCAGTGAGGAGGTCTCGCGCCATACTGATAAATCAAGCCTGGTTTTTCCCGTCGCAATCCAGCGATAGGTAAGACGACCTGTAGATCCCTTGTAATCACGATCCTTTAGTTCATTAAAACTTTGTTCGGTATACCCAAAGCGCGCTTTGAGTTTGGACTTCGCGGAACCCTCCCAGTAAAAAACGGCACTTATCTCATCTTCTTTATAATCATTGTCGGTCTTGACACTACCGATGACCGTTTCCTGGAGATTGTAATCAGTGTGTTTGGCACGTATGCCAACCCGTGTATTCAAGGTATTTCTGTACTGGACTTCGAGCTGACCGGACGTGAAGTCCCGCTCAAGTCTAGTTTGTTTCTGGTAGTCTACGGTATTGAAATTCACCCCACCCACTAACCGCCAATCAGGATGAATCTGGTAACCGGCTTCAAAGTATCCAATTTTTGTTGTTCGCATATCCTTTTGTCGAATAGTCGTCTGGGTAAACGAACGCAGTGACCGTTCGTAACGCGTTCCCAAGTCGCCACTCCAGAGATTCCCTACCTGCCACGCCCAAACCGCGCGCCCTTTTAAACGGGTATGATCGAGCTTGTCAAAGTTATCATATTTCGCTGTCTCCGCTTCTGCATCGACCAGGAGATGCTGGCGACTTACTTTCAGGTCTGTTTTTATCCCACCGCCCAGATACCCAATGGTGTCATCCTCCCTGTTGTTGTCTGTTCTAAACAGGTTGGTATCACGCTGGACTTTGGTAGTGACGTACGGCTGGAATTTGTCCAGCGCGGCATAGGCTGAGCTCACTGGCAATATAAGCGCCGCTGTTACAGCCAGATAACAGGCTCGGGGGTGGATTTTATATGGCATAAGTTGTGATATCTTTATTTTTAATAACAATGGGTTATTCATTGTCTATCCCGTAGGTTATCATGGCGGCTAATACGACTCCAGTATTATACTCCGAAGTCACTTATTGGCATTACCCGGCACCACACAATGCCTTAAATGTCGTATCCAGCCGCGTATTTAGCGTCTGGATATTGAATTCCTCGAGCACTTTTTGACGCCCAAATTGCCCCATGGCAGCCCATCGTTCATGAAAATCCATGAGTGTTGTGATAGCGCGCGCCAGTTCATTCTCCTCACGTTCACCCACAAGGGTACCGGAGACACCATCCTCAACAAGCTCCGGTATGCCACTGTGCCAAGTACTAATAACCGGCATCCCTGTCGCCATCGCTTCCATCAGCACCGTCGGGATACCTTCCATGTCGCCGCTGTGGCTTTCCACACTGGGCGCCAGAAAAAGTTGTGCCCCGGCCAGCTCCTCTGTGACTTCCTCACTGGTTTTTGTCCCCAGAAAACTGATGTGATCGTTTAGCTTCAGCTGTGTAACCAGATCCCTTAGCGGTACGAGCAAGGGCCCATCGCCAATAATTCTGTATGAAACAGGCTTGCCTGAGGCCACAACCTCTATCATCGCCCGAATAGCGTATTCGACGCCTTTTTTTTCAACCAGTCTGACCACGCTGATCAGTACCACTGGCTCACCCTTAATATATGTCCTCGGCTGAAAAGCAAACTGCTCACAGTCAATCCCTACGTGGTGAACCCTGGTCCGTTCCGGGGGACAGCCTATTGCGACCAGCTTTTCCTGCCAGTATCGGCTGATTGGTAGAAAAAGGTCCCCATTCCGGAATAGCGGTTCATAGACCTGGTCGTTGTGATGGTTGAGATAGGTTGAAAGATCGAACCCGTGGAAGACAGTAACCAGTGGCGCATCCACCAGTCCCGCGTCGCGATACCAGTTCGCGCGCAAACCATTGGGTCCGAAATGCGCGAAAAGCAGATCAAATTTATTTTCGTGTCGAAGCAGCGGTTCCGCTCGCATCAAAGCCGTGCGCCAGCTACCGATACGGGGGTATTGGGTAAACGCTTTCCTGAGCCTGGCGATTGCTTTGGCATATTTCATTCCCAGTATCGCCAAATGAAACCGGAGCCGCACCTTACCCAAAAATGTGGAACGCGTATCGACCGGGTATCGGGTTACATCCATCAGGTGACGATTTTCAATAATCCCCTGTAATCGAGTCTCACCACTATGCTGGCAAGCGAAAATGGTGACCTCATGACCACGCTCGAACAGACCGTCAATCTGGTTCAGGATAAATGTTTCAGATAGCTTGGGGAATTGATCGACGAACAGTGCGATTTTCATATCGGCGCACTCTAGCAAATACCCGGCAGGGAGTCATGACTGACAGTCGTTCAGGGCCGGAATGGTGAATTGATCAGAGCCACCCCGAGGTGGTATCGTGCCAGCGCTAAAGCCTGCGGGTTTCCGGCCCGATATAGCAGTCAATCCACGCTCGGTCATCATTCAACCTATGGATCTATCCGTTATCATTCCCGTTTACAATGCCGAGCGGCATGTCGAATCCGCCGTGGACTCTGCCCTGCGCCAGAAAGAGGTTGCCGAGGTTATCCTGATTGAGGACAAATCTCCCGATAATGCGCTGGAAATTTGTCGACGGCTGGAACAGAAACATCCACGGGTAAAGCTGTTCCAACACAGCGATGGGGAAAATCACGGGGCAGGAGAAAGTAGAAATCTCGGCATAAAAAAGGCCGGCTGTGAGTATATCGCCTTTCTGGACGCGGATGATTATTACCTGGATAACTGTTTCTCAACGGCTACCGAGGTTCTCGAAAACGACAGTAGTCTCGATGGCACATACGGAGCCGTCGGTGCTGAATTTGAGAATGAAGAAGCCAGGCGGCGTTATTTCCTGACGCACCACGATGAAATAGCAACCGTTGATGAATGGGTCACGCCCGAGCAACTCTTCCACTACCTGGTGCTTGGCTGCGCCGGCTACATCCACCTGAATGGCCTGGTCGTCAAAAAAACCGGTCTGTTGGAAGTTGGTCTGCTACCGGAACTCCGCCTCCACCAGGATATGGTGCTGACGGTTAAGCTGGCCGCCAGGCTTCGGCTCGCTGCCGGGCAGGTGAATGAACCCGTCTCAATCCGGTGTCTGCATCTTGATAATCGTATCACCAGTTTGAAGACTGATTTCTCGGTTACCCAATTTCGGGCTTATCAATATCTGCTGAACTGGTCCCGGCAGGAATCGCTCCCCAATGAAAAACAGAAAATAATTCGCACCCGATACTGGTCGCTCGGTCTTCGCCGCCACAGGAAAGAAAAAAACCTGCCTGCGGCCCTGTACTACTACGCTGCACTGCACCTCTTCGGCGTTGAATAGCATGAATGTTGAAAGCGAACAGCTCATCAGCGTTATCATACCGACCTACAATCGCGCCGATCTGATCGGTCGCACGATCGACAGCGTGCTCGCGCAATCCTGGCAGGATCTGGAAATCGTCGTGGTCGATGATGCTTCCACAGATGATACACGCACTGTCGTACAGGCTATTCCCGATCCCCGCGTCCGCTATATTGGTCTTGAGAAAAATAGCGGGCCATCGACAGCCCGTAATACCGGCGTGGAACAGGCCAAAGGCCGTTTCATTTCCTTTCTGGATTCAGACGATGAATGGTGCCCGGAAAAAACAGCGCGCCAGTTCACAGCACTTACGCGCCAGACAAACCCGGATAATGTAGTCTGTTATACACAGGCGCTCATCGTACAGAACGACGGTACGCGTCTGCTACCAACCCGGCGGAAACGTGCCGATGAGTCAGTGGGTGATTATGTCATCTGTGGGAGTCACGGGCTGATTCATACCAGCTCACTCATGCTGCCTCGTACGCTCGCACTGGCCAACCCGTTTCCGGTGGATCAGAAGATATTCGAAGACTGGGATCTATTTCTGAGACTGGAAGAAAATGGCGTACAGTGGCTTTACCTGGACGAACCGCTGATCACCTGGCACAACGATGCCCGTGAGGGCCGCCTGACATCATCCAGACACGACGGCTCGGACTGGCTCGATACCCACAGACGTCATCTGTCGAAAAAGGCACAGAAGGCCTTTACCATAAAAGGTATCGTACGGCCGCTTATGAGGGCCAGAGAACGGAAATGGTACACGCTGAAGTCACTTGTCTGGGCTTTTCCCGGCAGCAACATGTCGATCGGCGAGGCCCTGAAACAAGCGATCAAGATTTTCGTACCACCTGATCTCATCAAACGGGTGAAAGTCTGGCCCCCTGCCCGCTCACCCCGTTAACAACATCGCTAGCGGCGAACCAGGCGCCGCACACGACGGGCAATAGCTCGCAGATAGCGGCGTATTCCCTTCCTCTTTGCTGTCGGATTAATTGGTTCGCACAAAACCTCAGGCCACAGGGCCAACATAAGTTGCCGGTAGAGTTCAAAATCAGGCGCCTTCCTTAGATCTTCATCGACTGCCAGCATATCCACCAGTAATTGCCGATTGTTGAAGGGAATAAATATCTCTTGCCAGGCTGCGTCGAATTCCAGGCAGTTATGTGCAAACCAGCTACCGGTCCGTTGCTCCCAGTAGAACAGATCAAGCATGTTATAGCCGTGTGGATCACCGGCGTCGTCCAGCCACGCAGCGAAGTATTTCCTGGCAAAAGGATGTTCCATGCCGGTCGCTGTCATCAGGTATTCAGCGGTAATGGTCTGTGTCGGCTCAGGACGCCGGTAGTAACAACGCACGACCTCTGAAACATTTCCCGTAACACCCACTTTTTTCCGTCCATAGTAGTTCAGCTCGCTTTGCAGTGGCGCCAGTCTGGTGGGGTGTGCAAAAGGCATGTTGCTGTTAAACACTCCCGCGAATTCCGGCGTGACCTCCGTACCGTGCTCGATAATATCGTGTGGTAACTCCAGCTTGACCAGCAGCCGTTCAGGAATACGGACGTCCATGTGGGTCCATGCCATATCCGGTCTCCTGGCGGTATAGTAGCTGAGCTCCCGGGCTATCGGTTGACAGGCTGCCAGCATCAGCCGGCTGTCCCAGCCCGCGCTCATCGCCACGGCCAGGTCGAAGCGGTTGGCGGCGCTCTGCATCATGCCTGTCAGGGTTTCGGCAATACCACCAACCGCGTCGTCCAACGAACGTCCTGGAAAGGACTCACGCGGCCAGAATCTGTGGACTTCACCGGTTTGCAATTCCAGGTAACGATTGGGCAACAGCCGTCGGACTTCCCGGTAGGGGGAACTGTCCCCCGGCCACCAGCTTTCCGGGCTCTGCGACTGAAACCATTCGATGAAGTCCAGGGCGTCGGGATCCATCTCCAGGTTCAGGGCTTTAGCGATATGACCAGGTTGTGAAGCGCACCAGAGCTCGCCTGTCTGTCGCTTGTCGGCATAAAATACTTGCCGCAGGCCGGTGGCGTCCCCCAGTAGCCGGGTACTCTGCCTGTCATTCACCAGCAGTACCCAGCGCCCTCCCAGGGGAGCAACGATCTCGAACAGGTCGCCACCCTGCTCTATCGAGGTAATCAGCTTATCGAGAATGTCGGCATTGCTGGCATGTGGATGCCGTGGATCGAGCAGGTAGCCGATCACGGTTATCGATACCGGATCGCGCTCTACCTGCTCAACATTGAGGTCGGAGTGCGCAATAAGGTGGAACGTCTCTCCAACACCTAACTGCTGCCAGTCACTAAATCCTGCCGGGATACGCGGTCCGAGGATGAACTGCATACGGTATCGTTCACTTGGTGTTGCCAAGCAACTTACACCCAAAATAACGGGAATCGAATTGATCAGAGCATCCCTAGAACAGCTGAGTTCGTGATAATATTTTTTCAGCCATCGTCAACCAGGCTATGGAATAGCCCCCCACCATGGCGGTCAGTTTCTTTAACATGGGATGGTATTTTTCCGCCAGGTAATAGCTGATTTCGGCCGGCATATTTACCGACTTTGCGGCATTGACTTTTGTCTTTACCTTCATCCTGTCAACAGCAAACCGGCTGTGGACACCCAGGAAGTTGTAGATATCGGTGATCAACTTGCCGGGATCACGCTGGACATCTTCAAAAAACCCGATATAGATTTGCTCTTCCGGGAAACAGGCATGCCAGATATCCAGTGTACGGACATAGTCACCGCGCAGGCTCTGGTCATCTGAATCGATGAACTGCCGGGCTTTATCCAGGTCATTAATGTCCTTGAACATCCCCAACATCGAAATAAAGCGCAGATGCGACCAGGCACGTTCGATCGGGTTTCTCAATATCATTATGATTTTCAGGTCAGGGACAATTCCCCGGATATGTGCAACATCTCTCAGGTCAAGAATGGAATAAGACGGTGTGATTTCCCCTTTTAACTTGCCATCCGCGGGTCTGAATAAAGAAAAATACCAGTGGTCCCCGTAGGTGCCGAGATAGTAGTGCAGCAACCAGGCCACTGTTTGCCAGTCTTTGGCGCTGATCGAGGCTTTTAAATCGCCGTGAAGGTTCTTTCTGAACTGCTTGTTAAAGCGTTCTCTGCCCAGCAGGCGGTGAAGCAGGTGGTCGGTCGACAGATGGCTGGGGGACGGATAATGGGGCGAGCGGTCGAAATAGTGTAGTTCCTTAATAGGCGGCAACCAGATGTCCGGATGCCTTTGCAGGTTCTCGTACAGCCATGACGTCGCCGCTTTCTGTGCGCCGATACCGAGAAAATCTATTTTATTTTCACTCATACCCACCACATCATACGCGGGTGCCGGGCGAATTCCTCTGAGCACTTGCACGTATAGACACAACCTAGCCACCAACGCGGAACAGGCGGCGAAGTTTACGACCGATCCTGCCCGGTGGCCGCGGCTGTGGGCTGATCGGCTCGCACAGGACTGCCGGCCACAAGCGTCCAATGGTGGCATGAAATAGTCGGTAGTCCGGCCTCCTGCGGTAACGTTCGTCGACGGAAAGCAGCGTCACCAATACCTCCCGACAATTATAGGGTGTGAAAATATCCTGCCAGGCACAGTCAAATTCGAGCTGTGTCATGGCCAGCCAGTTTCCGTGGCCCTGCTCCCACTCGAAAAGATCCAGCACATTCTGCCCATGCCCTTCACCCAGCCCGGTGAGCCATTCTTCGAATCCTTGCAGGGCAAAATCCAGGCCCCCCATTTTTTGCAGGCGGGCCAGGTCAGCGCCGGTAACAGGCCGTCGGTCCAGATCAGGCAGCTGATCGCGGAACGAACAGCGACCGATCTCCGCTCCGCTGCCGGTCAATGCCACCTTGCGGCGCTGCGACCAGGCAAGAATCGCTTCAGCATCCCCACCGTAGTGATCGTGTGCGAAACAGACGTTGCGTTTAAAGCGATAGCTGAACTCCCCACTCATATAGGGCGCTGCTTTGACAACCTGATGTTGCAACCCAAGCCGGGCAAGCAAACGGGAGGGTGTCACGATGTCACGTGCCGTATCCGGCATCTTTCCCTGCCGCACAGTCATGTAGCCGAGCTTGTCCTTCACATTGCGCGACGCCGCAAGGACCAGGCGGCTGTCCCAGCCGGCCGTGATGCCAAGTGTGAGATCAAAACGCATGACAGCCGCTTCGATCAACGCCGGTAGCAGGTGTGCGAGCTTATCGACACCATCTTCGAGGCTTACCGGTTCCAATGGTCGTTGCGGCCAGTAGCGGTGATCCTGACCGGCATGCAGATCAAGGTAGTGATTCGGCAACAGGTGCCTTACTTCTTTATACGGCGTTCTGGTCGTCGGCCAGCGCGACTCGGAATGATTTCTGAAGGCATGCGTGTCGACAAAAGTGCGAGCTGCCTCACCCATATCCAGACCAAGGCACTCTGCGAGGATGCCAGGCTGCGATCCCACCCAGATACCGCCGGCATGCCGCTGTGGTGTGAAGAATGCCTGACGCAAACCAAGGGCATCGGTAAACAGCACGGCATGCTGCGCCTGGGTCGCCACGATAATCCAGCGCCCACCATAAGTGCCGGTGGCATCGATCAGCTCGTTGATTGAGGAGAAGCTGTTCAGCAGGTGTTGCAATATTGCCTTGTCGTTCGCCGCCGGGTCGGCAGGATCCAGGATAAAACCCAACAGTGTCAGGGAATAATGTGCATCACTCACCTGGACGGTATTGAGTCCGGGGTGCGCTGTAAGGTGGATATCCTCACCAACACGCAGTGCCTGCCATTCACGGAGACCGTCAACAGCTTTTGGTCCGAGAAGAAACTGGTTCGGGAAAAGCCGTGTATCCTCAACATCCATGCAATTTTTACTGTACAACCACCGCCAGATAATTCGAATTCGACCCACTGGCGCCAGTAGCCAGGTTCCCGCCCAGGCTTATCGTGCCGGGTGCAACAAAGGCCTGCGAATAGACGCGCAGGGTTGACGACAACGGGTCGGTGGTTTGTACATTGACACCGGCGTCGAGAAAACTGCTGGTTGCTGGATTCAGCCAGTTCGGCAGTGAGGTCGCCCCGGCGTCATAGGCCACGTAAACTGTAACCGGCCGATCCACGGTAAAATCAATGTAACTTGCACTGCTGTCGGCATTCTCCGCATCTGCGGTCTGTATCCAGATACCGCCCGCCAACGCAGCCGGGATCGATGTCAGCGTGTAGGTCTGGTCGATATAATACGTATTCCCCACCTCCAGCAAGTCCTGCTTGTGATTGGTCGGCGACACCGCACTGCAGTCGGCCGACACCAGTCGATTACACAAACGGTCAAGAAAAAACGGCACAACGCTTGCTCCCGTCAAGCTGTTATTCCATAAACGCGCCATGATATGTATCCCCAGCGGATTCGGATGCAGCTTATTGCCGTCAACAAACAAGCTGATGCGCTCATTATCATCTGTGGTGATACCTGACGTACCGTTGTCATCGTAGAAGAAGGTAAAGAAGTCCGGCCCGGGTGAGGTATTGGTCAAGCTGTCAATAGCCGTGTTGTAACCCTGAATATCGGCATTACGGGTGGCGTTGATCGCAAATGGCAACACCGGTGGCACCTTAGCCACCCATACCGTCTTGCCCTGCCCTGTCATCGTATTGACGAGCGATTGCATGTTGGTCTGGAAGTCCGTCTTAGTGAGTGGCGTCGTACCCCCTGAATCGTTAGTCCCCAGCAGCATCAGCGCCCGGTCGGAGCCAGGGTGACGCTCCAGGATCGAATTGATGCGGGTCAGTGTATCTGTCGTTTTATCACCGCCCACACCTTCATTGAAGACCTGGATCGATAGGGCCGTGGCTGCCGTCAGCAGATCGTCAAGCCGTGCCTGAAAACCCTGCTGTCCGATAATCCGGCCATCCAGAGACAGGTTGTCGCCCGTGTAGAAATCAAAGGTGCCCAGCGTGATACTGTCCCCCACCGTGATGTAGTTATTACCCTGTATCCCTACACGAAGATTCTCGTCGCTGGCAACCACACCGCTGGAGCTGTTGCGCAGGAAGCCGCGCAGCCCCTGCCCGGCCAGGAAGTAATCTCCCTGTACTGGCGTGCCGCAGTCAGCCGTGTAGAACCCTGACCCGGGAGGCGTCTCGGTTGCCACTGCACAGGGCACACCGGCAAATTCAAAGTCCACACTACCGCCGACCGGGCGGTTGGTTACCGCCGCCGACCCCGTCACGGCATTACCGGTCTGTACCGAGTACGCCAGTGGTGTTGATACCACCAGTGTCGGGCTGGGATCGCTGACACCCACCAACACGTTGTCAAATTTCACCGCATCCTGAGAGTACAAGGCAATCGTACCGCTCGACAGGTCCGGATCGGACACGGCAAACACCGGGTCACCAGCCACTGTCACCTGAATCAGGCCCCCGCTCAGGTTTATTGTTACATTGAACGTCTGTTCCTCGATATAGCCACGCGCGTTGGTCGCCAGTGTCGTGAATACACCGCCCACTTTCTTTTCCAGGCGCGCAAATGATTCACGGGAACTGAACGAAACGCGGTAGTAGTTGTTAATATCCTGGTAACGGAACATGACGCCGACGTCCTGGCCATCGAAGGCAGCGCGTGACGGTATGTCTTTCTGTGGCGTGATGTCGACACTGACACTGTAGCCGGTGGCCGTCGCGAGTCCTGTCAGATAAGAATAGGTACCCAGCTTGTACGATTTATCAAAGGGTGTACCGAAATCCTGATCACCAACATCGACACTTTGATGGTATGCACCTGCCGTCGCCTGCCAGCTGGAGGCAATACCTGAATTATCAACATTCACCCAGGCACTGACATCAGCGGGGTTGGTAAAGTCGTAGCTGACCGGCAACCCCGGATCTCCCTGGGTCGTCACGTTTACCGCCGGTGACTGCACTGATTCATTTGCAGGCACCGCGTCATCAAAGGCTGACACGGTATAGCTGTAAGCCGTATTCGCCGTCAGACCCGTATTGCTATAGCTGTTTGCCGTCACCTGCGCAACCTGCACACCACCGCGATACACCCGATAACCCGCTACCGTACCACCACCATTATCGGTGGATACACTCCAACCGAGATTGACCTGGGTCGCACTTACGGCGGTGGCTGTCAGGTTCAGCGGGACTGTCGGCGGTGACGTATCCAGTGTAGTCACAGTCACCGGCGGTGACGATAATGCTGACTCATTGTCGGGTACTGCATCATCAAAGGCCGATACCGAGTAATTGTAGGCGGTGCTCGCCGTCAGACCAGTATCACTGTAGCTCGTACCACCGGACGTCACCGTTGCCACCAGCGCGGTGTCGCGGTACACCCGGTAACCCGCCACTGACCCGCCACCGTTATCAGTCGAAGCGCTCCAGCTCAGATCTACCTGCGTTTCGCTGACTGCGGTCGCACTCAGATTCTGCGGTACCGTGGGTGGTAACGTATCCAGGGTGGTCACACTCACCGGGGGGGATGATTGCGCGGATTCATTGGCCGGCACGGCGTTATCAAAGGCCGATACTGTGTAGTTGTAGGCAGTGTTCCCCGTCAAACCGGTATCGTTGTAACTGGTTACCGCCACCTGTGTTAAAAATGTACCATCGCGATATACCCGGTAGCCGGCTACCGCACCGCCACCATTGTCAGTGGAAACATTCCAGCCCAGATTCACCTGGGTTTCACTAACCGCGGTCGCATTCAGACCCTGCGGCACGGTGGGCGGTGACGTATCCAGGGTGGTCACGTTCACTGGCGATGACTGGGCCGATTCGTTGGCTGGCGTCGCGTCATCAACGGCCGACACGCTGTAACTGTAGGCCGTACTTGCCGTCAAACCGGTATCACTATAAGTGGTCGCCGTCACCTGAATTACAAATGCACCATCGCGATATATTTTGTAACCGGCTACTGTGCCGCCGCCATTGTCGGTAGAAGCAGCCCAACTCAAGTCCACACGTGTCTCGCTAACCACCGTAGCACTCAGGTTTTGCGGGATGCCTGGTGGAAGAGTATCGATCACAGGCGGCGTTGTGACATTCACCGACGGTGAAGATTGTGCGGATGCATTTGCAGGCACGGCGTCATCGAAGGCCAGTACCGTGTAGCTGTACGAGGTATTGGCTGTTAAACCTGTATCCGTGTAGCTGGTCCCGGTTGTTACCGAAGCCACCAGGACACCACCCCGGTACAACCCGTAACCCGCCACAGAACCACCACCGGTGTCAGTAGACGCATTCCAGTTCAGACTCACACTGGTCGAGCCGGTGGCGGTGGCACTCAGGTTCTGCGGTACGGTTGGTGGTGATGTATCAGGTGGCGCCAGCGTGGTCATACTCACGGGAGGTGAAGACAATGCCGATTCATTCGCCGGCGCGGCATTATCATAAGCGCTTACGGAATAACTGTAAGCGGTATTCGCAGTCAGCCCCATGTCGCTGTAACTGGTTGCGGTGGTTACCGCACCCACCTGTATGCCGTCCCGATAGACCCGATATCCTGCTACCGAACCACCACCAACATCAGTGGATGCACTCCAGCCAAGATCTACTTGCGTGTCGCTTGCCACCACTGCACTGAGATTCTGAGGTACGGTTGGTGGACTGGTATCGGGCGTTGTAGTTGATCCACCACTACCACCACCGCCACCACCACCACAGGAAGCCAACAGAAAACTGGTTAAACAGACAACAAAAATAGCTCTTAGCGGCGACATATTATTATTTCCTTTTACAACTCATCACTACAAACATCTGGAATTGCGTTTTAATTAAGGATGCTCTTATTATTTCGATTTTCGTCATTCTGGCGTATGCCAGAATCCAGCAGTTTCAATGCGTTGGGCACCGGCTTTCGCTATTATTTAGTCCAGTTCTTTGCGTGCCACAATTGACAATGGAGAACCCCCTGAACCGCTTAACGCCTTGAGAATCAGCCTTTCTTTAACTGACTCTGTAGCATTTAGCCATATTGTGATGTCGATATACGATACGCCGCTGCTCATGCCCCCATCCATAATTTCCAGCCTGGCGTTTTTATAGCGGTCTGTCAGGAACCGGGAATAGGCTGGATCATTGAGCTGCGCCGCACTGCGTGCACGTTCATTGCCGGCCAGCAGTGCTAACAGTGCCTGCCGGTCACCGCCACGCAAGGCGTCGAAATACGTCTGTGCTACTGCTGCAAGCGCCGCCGGATCAATCTGAGCCTGGCCCGCTGCATTCACAGACCCGTTTGTCGCGGCGATTACCAACACGATGGCAACGAGTGCTTTTATACTCTTAACAACCATTTTCTGAGCACCTCTATACGATTACTGTTGCACTACGAGCAGATAATTGAAATTCGCCCTGCCGGCACCGGTGGTCAGGTGCCTGACCCTCAGCCGGGTCGGTTAATGATCTGTCAACAACCACTTACTGCAAGCGTTGTCCGGCCTTCTTTTCCGAGCATGCGTATATTTTGTGCGCACAAAACAAAGCCAAAAAATTAATTGTAAATATTGCCGACAACCGTTCTGAGCATTAGTATTTTTAACTATCCTATTGTTATTACTAGGCTGTATGTTGCATAGACCGACCGTATTTTCAGTATACAGTGGTCGAGTGCTGCTAGTCAAAAACATCACCTGAAGGACATTCGAAAACCTTGAGCTAAAAGGTTATTACATATAGTACATTGTTTATCATAATTATTTATGGTAATCATGGCTAATATTCGCACTCGGGCTAAGATCAAAATTACGGATATATGTCGGCTATATTTACAGTCTGATTGTTGCCTAATTAATAATTAATACAATCAGGCTGTTATAAACCGGCTTAAATACAGCCTTCCACGCACAACGTTGACGCTCATTTCCTCCTTTATTCTGGCAGCTTTTTCACTGAATTCTCCGGCCGTTTCGCGCCGTTTAAAACACTGTCCACAGATATCGGCACCACCAATCCAGCTGCCGTCGCAATTGCAGATCTGAATGGCGATCCCGGCAGTACCACCGATAGCGACAGCGATGGTGTGATCGATGCGTTCGAAGCTGGGGCACATGCCTTGTTATTCGCATAGGATCAGTACGGCCAATATTTGACAGGACGATGAACCGGCAGTCGATATGGAGCATTCTCACCGCCGGCGGCTATGCCACGATGGGCGACGGGTATGACGCATCAGGACAAAATGAAAATCAGTCGTCTGCTGGTTGGGGATACGCTAACTGGATAACCGGCGATTACTACAATATGACCCAGTATGATGATGCCACGCGACTCATCAATTTCTGGACGACAAAAGGCATTAAATACTGGTTGATGTCTCCTGACAACTCCCTTATCCAATCCGGCACGCGTACTTACGCGCTGGCAGAAACCGGGCAACAATATGTATTCTACGCCGCAGCGGGTGGCAATTTCACTGTCAATCTGGCTCCCGGCACGTATGACGCCCATCGCTATAACCCTAGAACCGGAGGTGAGGTCTTACTGGGCAGCAAGAATGGTGGCAGTGTCAGCTTTACCATGCCGGATAGTAACGACTGGGTCGTCTACCAGCCTTGTCCAATATGAAATGAGTCTGAAGGGAGGGGTGTATTTCTAACGTGAAATGAGTCTGAAGCTGAAAGGGGAACCGTTCATGATGGGGGATGAAAA
>VAOU01043641.1_pt1 | contig 19628 bp, 20 predicted proteins | sample 3393871 | NCBI WGS metagenome assembly VAOU01 (sample SAMN08290440, study PRJNA428436) | hydrothermal vent metagenome | isolation source: Deep-sea hydrothermal vent chimney | place: Atlantic Ocean: South-mid Altantic Ridge | depth 1820 m m
CAAGTGAAGCGAGTCGGGAATCCTTCTTAAATAACGATTCCGGACAAGCCGGAATGACAGAAAACAGCAACGGTTCGACTTTATACACAGACTCTAAGTAATGTAATCGTGAGGCTGAAAAAGAGAGAAAGATTGGGGATGATACAAGGTTTTATGAATTATCTTTTAAGATAACTCCTGAACCCATCAACTCTTTAACTTTATAGACTTATGATAAGCAGTATAAAGGAGATAAATTACTTTTATCAGCCACGAATGAGACGAAAAATATAAATTGGGGTAATGGAGTACCTTTTTTCTGGATTTGGGAGAATAGATTTTATATATTTTTTACTACTATAATTTTAAGTTGCTTCTCCCCCCCCTCCTCCTTAACTCCATTACTCCAATATTTTATTTGTCCTTCGTGGACTATCTGCTTGTGTAAATTAAATGTCTTTCAACTCCTGCCTGGTCCTCCTGCTATAAAGTTTTATTAAAGTTCTCTACAGAATGGCCGATATAAGGAATAAGGGAGAAGTTTTTTCAGTTGTGGTCGCACGGAGGTAAAGATGACGATATTGCCATCACAGATTAATGATATGCTCAGGCTTTATTCAAGGTTTTCGAGTAGAGATTCTTTTTTGTCTGATGAGACATTCCCTCCAGTAGATAAACCTGAAGATGCTGTTGACATCTCCACAGAGGCAAAGAAGCAGGAGATTCAGGACCAGACAAAGATGGAGGTAATGAAAAAAATTAAGGAGACCGGCATAATTGGAAAAGAGAGAGTTTAAGATACTAATCATTGACGATGATGAAATAGCCAGGGATGTAGTTGTCAGCCTTCTTTCCAGAGAAGGCTTCTCAGTTCATTCAGCCTGCGACGGCATTGAGGGAATCAGGGCACTAAAGTTGAACCTTTATAGTCTTATAATAACCGACCTGAGGATGCCGGGGGCTGACGGGTTTGAGGTATTAAAGGCTGCCTGCAACCTCAATCCAAAGGCGTCAGTAGTTATCCTGACGGCATATGGGACACTTGACAATGCGATTGAGGCTATAAAGTTTGGTGCATATGACTACATTACGAAACCATTTAAACTCCGGGAGATAATTATTGTAGTGGAAAATGCCATGAAGAGGGCTGAACTGATAGAAGAGAACGAAGAGCTCAGGCTTCATCTGCGTAATACATACAGGGATCTGGAGATGATGAATACGGTAAAAAGGCATGCCACTCCTGATATAACAATGAATTTTCTTGAAAGACTTGCACGACTCAGACAGATGAATATTATTAATGAAGGTGATGTTGAGATATTAAAGGAGCAATTGCTTTCAGGAGTTGTAAATGCCGCGAGTACTGATAGTAGATGATGACCAGTCGATAAGGAGCGTCCTTTCAGATATAGTAAGAGCCGCCGGTCCCTACCAGACGGATATTGCTATGGATGGCCTGGAGGGACTTGAGAAGGTAAGTCATGATGAATACGACATAATCTTTACGGATATTAAGATGCCCCGGATGGGAGGGCTTGAATTCATGCAGGAAGTAAGGAAGCAAAATCCAATGATACCTGTAGTAGTAATTACTGCTTATTCCTATCTTGAAACGGCAATATCGGCTATGAAGCAAGGGGCGGCTGACTTTATTACCAAGCCGTTTACTTTTAATGATATAAGGCATATTCTCAGCAAGGTAATCCGTGAGAGAGAACTGATAAAGAGTTTTGCCGGTAATGGTAATAAAGATGCAGTAGTTGAAACACTTAATTCAGAACTTTATAAAAAACTTCAGGAGATAAATACACTTTTTAACTTCAGTATAGAGCTTGATGAGATAAAGGAGAATTCGAGTATATTTAGCAGAATCGTTTCCATGATTGCGAGGCTGCTGAAGGTAAAGAGGGTTGCTCTCGGACTGCTTGAAGGTGGAAGTATCGAGAGTCGTTACACAATAGGTATAGCACATATAGAAAAGCTTCCCTTGAAGGGTTCAATATATGAGGATGTTATCGGGAGTAAGACATATATTGTCCTTGAGGTTGGCCAGAAAAATCCTTTCAGTGGATATCCGCTTGACTCGGAGTTCCTTATCATTCCCCTTATACTTAACAATGAAGTGTTGGGATTCCTGAGTATAACAGATAAGACCGATGGTTATAAATTTGCCGATGAAGAAATTAATCTCGCTCTAACGCTTACACACAAGGCATGCCTCAGGCTTGAGAACAATGCCCTTTATGAAATAACATATAATAATCTCATCAATACATTGAAGACCCTTATTTTAACAGTGGAGGCAAGAGATTCCTATACAAAACAGCATTCCGAAAGGGTCACGAAGCTGTCTCTTGAGATTGCAGATGAGATAGGCTGTGCTCAGGCAGAAAAGGATGCAATAAGATTTGCGGGTTATTTACATGACATTGGAAAGATTGGGGTCAGAGATATAGTCCTGTTAAAACCAGGGGGATTGACAGATGAAGAGTTTGAAGAGATAAAGAAACACCCTGTAATAGGTGACAATATTGTATCTCCACTCGGTTTGTTTCCCCTCGAGAGGCTGCTGATAAGGCACCATCATGAGCGATTTGATGGTCATGGTTATCCGGACGGCCTTCAGGGTGAGGATATCCCACTCATTGCGAGAATTTTATCCGTTGCCGATACCTACGATTCCATGACTACAACGAGGCCTTACAGAAAAGGGGTGAATCATAAGACAGCGATAGGTGAAATAAAGAGATGCTCCAGTTCCCAGTTTGACCCCGTAGTAGTAGATGCCTTTATGTCAACATCTACAGGAAGGGGAGGCAGCTGATGGGTATTGAACGTGGCAGTGATGTTCATATCAGGACAAGGGATGGTGTCAACTGTTTTAATGCCAGGGTTACAGAGGGAGATGGTGTAAACTACCGTCTTTGTTTTGATTGCGAGATAAGTGGGTTGAAAGGGCAGAAGGTTCTGATGTGTCAGGGGAATACCGAAACAGTGGCCTTAGTGAAGGATGTCAAGGGGAACGAGCTTTTCCTTGAAGTTCCAGGTGATCTATACGAGGAGGAGCGTAGGTCTTTTTTCAGGGTCGATGATGCATTTCCAGTAAAGATGAAAAAGGTTGGTAAATTATCCGTACGTTCACCAGGATTTCTTTTCCCGCCTTCAGATCAGAAGATAGCCGAAACCGGGACAGAATCTCAGGAGAGCGGTCTTATACCGCTCTTGAAGGAGATTAACAATAAACTCGACTTTCTGTTAAATACCCTTGTGCTTCAAGAGGCGGGGGTGTTGAACGAGGAGGCCGGTGCCGTAAATATCTCCGCTTCAGGGATAAGTTTTGAGATTGACGAGGAGTTTGAGCCCGGAGATATTGTGGAACTTAAAATGCTTCTCCCCTCTTATCCGCCGGTGGTAGTCCTGACTTTTGGTGAGGTTACAAGAGTGAAAGTGATTGAAGGGGAGGGAAGAAGGGTCTATGATACTGCAATCAAGTTTGTAGAAATGACAGATGAGGTCAGGGACGAAATAATACGTTACACCCTGAGAAGACAGAGAGAGATTATCAGGAAGCAAAGGAAAGATGGATAATGTATGGAGAAAGCAAGTTTAATAGGGATAGCGCTTGGTGTCTCAGCGCTTGTGGGAGGCACTCTGCTGGAGGGTGGAAATATAACATTTATTTTACAGCCTGCAGCTGCACTTATTGTTTTTGGCGGTACAATTGGTGCCACACTGCTGAGTTTCACACTTCGGGATGTTCTGCTTGCACTTGGATCACTTAAAGAGGTCTTTTTTAAAAATGAAACCCGCGCTTACAATGTCTGGATAAATCAGATAGTATCACTTGCACATCTGTCAAGAAAAAAGGGACTTGTTACTCTCGAACCCCACCTTATGGATATAAATGACCCTTTTTTCCGAAAAACACTTTCCCTTGCAATTGACGGAATCAGTCCAAGGCTACTGCGTGAAACCCTGGAGGAAGAGAATATGACCTTTGAGGATGTCAGGCTGAGGCAATCAAGGGTCTTTGAGACCGCAGGTGGTTTTGCTCCTACAATAGGGATTATAGGTGCGGTAATCGGTCTGATTCAAGTGATGCAAAACCTCTCCGAGCCTGCAAAATTGGGACAGGGGATTGCTGTTGCATTTGTTGCAACCGTGTATGGTGTGGGAGTGGCAAATCTCCTGCTTTTACCCATATCAAAAAAACTGAAAAATAGCCTGATGAAGGAGATTAAATTCAGGACCATGATAGTGGAGGCCGTTATCGGTATCCAGTCAGGTATTAATCCGCATTATCTCAAAGAGAAACTACTTGCCTTTGTTGAGAAGTGAAGTGAGCCTGTTATGAGAAGAAAAAGGATTGAGGATAATGACAGCCCTGACAGATGGGTTGTATCATATGCTGATTTTATAACCCTTCTTTTTGCCTTGTTTACTACCCTTTATGCTATAAGTGTTGTAGATACGCAGAAGCTTGGCAAATTCGTAAATTCTCTGAATGCTGCTTTGGGAACAGAAACCTCGATTCAGAGTGGTCCCGTGATTCCGGAGTTAGGCAAGCCTTCGCAGATTTCTGAAAGGATTGAGTCTGAGTTAAGGGGGGTTGTTGGTTCTTTCAGCAGGGACCTTAATGTCCGGAGGGATGAAAGGGGTGTAATTGTCTCCCTTGGTGATAACTCCCTTTTTGCCTCTGGTTCCGTAGAGATAAAGAAGTCGTCATTAAAGGTTCTGGCAGAATTGTCTTTAATTCTCAAAGGAATATCAAACAAGGTGTTAATAGAAGGACATACGGATAATCTGCCGGTCAGAAGTTCCCGTTACAGGTCAAACTGGGAGATCTCAACCCTGCGTGCTGTTTCGGTATTGAGACTCTTTATAGAAAAATTCGGTCTGCCGCCTGAAAGATTCATTGTTGCCGGTTATGGTCAATATAAGCCCCTCAGGGAGAATACCACTCCTGAGGGCAGGGCAAAAAACAGACGTGTTGATATAGTGATTCTGACAGATCGGGAAGCAAAAATGTTATAATATAGCATCTTTGATTTTAATGCTCGTTTCGTCTTTTCCCGAAAACGTTCGGGGGATCGTTATTTAGTGTCTGTGTATAAATTACATTTACTTGTCATTCCCGCAAGTGAAGCGAGTCGGGAAGCCTTCTTAAAGAACGATTCCGGACAAGCCGGAATGACAGAAGAACGACAACTATTTAACTTTATACACAGACTCTATTTAAGAAGGATTCCCGACTCATTTAGCTACAACATGTGCAATAATTTGTGACGCTGTCTATAGAAAGGTTCAGGTCTGACAATGATATCCGAAAAATACAGGGGCGGATGATGAAGTTTAACGAAAGACTTTTACTGATAAACTCTCTTATTAAAGAGATAAACCGGAACCTCAGTGTTGACCATGCCATCAAGATCCTGGTTAAAGGGGGGATGAAGCTTCTTTCAGTAGATGCCGGGGTTTTTGCACTTATTGATGATGATAAGCTCAGATGCATGAGTCAGATCAATATTGAACTTGATGGAGAACCCTTCTGCTCTGACCTTGCCCATCAGATTGAAAAGACAACGGTTATAAGAGACACTAAAGAACATGCCGGCCTGTTTGAAAAGTTACGGCGATATAAAGTGAAGAGCCTCATCTGTACTCCGGTGAATATTATGACTGACAGGAAGGGAGTGCTCTTCCTTGCCTCATTTATAAAAAGGGAGTTTGCAGAGCCTGACATAAACTCCCTCGAGATTTTTCTGGATGCAGGGGCATCTTCCATCAAAAACAGTTTTCTTTTTGACCTGATATCAAAGAGTCAGAAACTCTGGCAGGAGACTTTTGACGCAATATCTGATTATGTTTTTGTTGTAGACGATGATTTCAGGATAATAAAGTGTAATATTGCCTTTGCAGAGAGCTGTGGTCTGCATCCGCGAAAGATTATCGGAAAGAGCTGTTTTGATTTGCAGGCCAAGCTTTCTCCCAAATTCTGTATAGAGGCTCTGTACGAAAACAGAGAGGCCTATACTGAGGAGATTACCTGTGATGGTAAGGTTTTCCTTGTAAGTGGTTTTCATGTAACACTGCCCAGTGGGAAAAAGGCAACAGTTCATATCCTTAAAGACATAACAGAGATGCGGAGATTGAAAGAGCAACTTTACCATGCAGATAAACTTACATCGCTTGGGCTTCTGGTTTCAGGTGTGGCACATGAGTTAAATAATCCACTTACCGGGATACTCGGATACTCTGAACTTTTAACAATGAAGACGGAAGATGAGGTTTTAAAGAAAGAGCTTGGTAAGATATACTCTGCTGCAGAACGGTGTAAGAAGATCGTGGAAAACCTCCTTACCTTTTCAAGACAGAGTCCGCCTGAGAGGTCATATATCAGGATAGATGAACTTATTGACAGTGCAATTGAACTCAGGTCTTACTGGCTTCGATCGAATGGTTTTCAGATTGTAAGGGATTACCATGATCTGCCGATTGTATCCATTGATCCACAACAGATACAGCAGGTAATAATGAACATCCTTGTAAATACAGAGTATGCCGTGCTTAACTCGGGCAAGGAGGAAAAGCTTGTCTCTTTGCATACCCATTTCGACAGGGATCGGGGAATGGTTGTAATTAAAATATCCGATAATGGCATGGGGATGTCGGAGGATACACTCACGAGGATATTTGATCCCTTCTTTACCACAAAGCCGGTAAATAAGGGATCAGGTCTGGGGCTTTCAATATCTCACGGTATCGTGAAAGAGCATAATGGGAATATATGGGCTGAAGGGATTTTAGGTGAAGGGGCGACCTTTATTATTGAGCTTCCGGCAGGAAAAGAAGGCTCTTCTGCAGTTCCTGATTGATTCCATCGTCTGGATTCCGTCATCTGTCTTGACATTAAGGGCAAGGCTAAGTATAAAATAGTAACTGTTTTTGCCCGTATCCCAGAGTTTATAATTATAAAAAACTCTTTTCACCAAGGGGAAAAGAGAGTTAGGGAGTTCAGGAGTGGCGGAGATAGGGAGTTCAGGATTTCAGGCATGGCTGAAATATGGCAATGGTTCAGCGGCAGAAGCCCAACGTCAATTATACGTAGCATTTAACTCCTCAACTCCTTAACTCCTAAACTCTTTGACTCTTTTCCCCGGATTTTAAAGGAGAATAACTGAATATGGATGAGGCCAAAACGATGATCAACGAATCCGGTATTTGTACGGTTTGGTTGTCCCTGGAGATGGAGGTATGAAGAAACCCTGGGCTGGAAGGTTTAAAGAGAAGACTGCCGGTAGTGTCGAGGCCTTTACTGAGTCCATATCCTTTGACTGGAGACTCTGGCCTTACGACATTCAGGGCAGCATAGCACATGCACGGATGCTTGCCCGTCAGGGAATCATTTCAGGGGATGATGCGGATAAGATCATTACAGGTCTACAGGAGATAGCCTCTGAAATAGAAGCAGGCAAGTTTCGTTTTCGGCAGGACCTTGAGGACATACACATGAATATAGAGGCTGCGCTCATAAAGAAAATCGGACCTTCAGGTGGCAAACTCCACACGGCCCGCTCCCGCAATGACCAGGTTGCCCTCGACCTGAGGCTTTATCTCAGGGCCGAAGTGGAGGGATTCATAAAGACAATAAAAAAGCTTCAGAGGGTGTTTTTGAGGCTTGCACAAAGACATGCAGATACAATAATGCCGGGATATACTCACCTTCAGAGGGCTCAGCCCGTGACTCTCGGGCATCATCTTCTTGCATATGTTGAGATGTTTCAGCGTGACAGGGAAAGGCTTCAGGATGCACTCAAGAGGATCAATACCCTTCCCCTTGGCGCATGTGCCCTTGCCGGTACCACCTTACCGGTTGACAGGGCCTATGTTGCAAGGATTCTGAGGTTTAAGAGGATTGCCGACAACAGCATGGATGCTGTTTCAGACAGGGATTTTGCCCTTGAGTTTCTATCCATTGGCTCAATCCTGATGCTTCATCTCAGCAGGATGGCAGAAGAGCTTGTCCTGTGGTCAACAGAAGAGTTCTCCTTTATTGAACTCCCCGATGCCTTTACCACGGGTTCAAGTATAATGCCGCAGAAGAAGAACCCGGATGTGGCGGAATTGATAAGGGGGAAAACCGGTCGCGTTTATGGTGCGCTCTTAGGTCTTTTAACAACCATGAAGGCCCTCCCCCTTGCATATAACAGGGATATGCAGGAGGACAAACTACCGGTATTTGATACTGTTGATACCCTTAATAGGGTTCTAACCATACTTACCGAGATGTTGCCAAAAGTCAAGTTTAATAAAAAGAGGATGCAGGAGACAGCGGCAGGGGGCTATTCGCTTGCCACTGACCTTGCCGAGTACCTGGTTGAAAAGGGCCTGCCCTTCCGTGATGCCCATGAGGTTACCGGAAGGATTGTCAGGCATGCCATTGAAAGAGATTCGGAACTTCACGAATTGACGCTTGATGAGTTTAAAGGGTTTTCACCTTTGATAGGGGCGGACATTTTTAAACTTCTCACTATTGAGAAGGCTGTGGAAAGAAGGAAATCAAGGGGAGGTACATCTCCGGATGAGGTAAGAAGGCAGATTGACCGGCTGAGGAAATCGTTATAGAGTTATAATCGTTATAATAGTTAAGAAGAAGAGTGGGGGAGTTCAGGAGTATATAAAATCAGAGAAATCAAAAGGCTAAAGAAGTTTTCAGCCTTACGATGCCTTCAAGATAACCTCACGATAAGAAACAGAAAAAAGAGACTTTAGTTTTTTAGAATCGTGAGTAATCTTGAAGGCATCGTGAGGCAAAAAGAAGTTTTTAAGCTTCACGATGCCCTCGAGATAACCTCAAGATAAGAAACAAAGAGAATAGTTTAGTTTTTAAAAATCGTGAGTAATCTTGAAGTAATCGTGAGGCTGAAAAGAAGTTTTTGAGTGTTGGAGTCGGGCAAGATTTGAGGATGATACAAGGTTTTATGAATTGTCTTGTCAGCTAACTCTTTAACTCCTCAACTTTTAAAAAAACAATGTCTTTACGACAAAGAATTAGTGTTATAATACAACCTGAAATGGCATTTATGGTGAGAATAACAGTATTAATTTTACTTGTGGCCTTTTCCTTAACTATCTTTGCTTGTGGCAAAAAGGGGCCGCCTACTTTAAAGGATTACCGGGTGGGTTTGAATTTTCCGCAAAAAGGAGCAATACTTGATGAAAGAATCAATTCAGAAGGCGGTTCGTGACAGTCTTGAGATAAAGAAACAGTTTTTTGAAGAGAATATTGATAACATAATCCAGGTTTCTAAAGTCATTGCCGATGCTTTTAATGATGGGAAAAAGCTTATCCTCTTTGGCAACGGAGGCTCTGCCACCGATGCCTCACATATTGCTGCGGAATTTATAAACCGTTTTAAGAGAGAAAGACCCGGCCTGCCTGCTATTGCCCTGAACACCGATGTTGCTGTATTGACGGCTATTGCCAATGACTATGATTATTCGGAAGTATTTGCCCGTCAGTTGAAGAGTCTCTCTGAAGAGGGCGATATTGTTATTGCTATCAGTACGAGCGGAGCATCTAAAAATATTCACAAGGCGCTTGATGTAGCCAAAAAAAAGAAAGTCGTTACAATATCCTTTACCGGGGCAAAGGGTACCAGGATGGCTTCCAGGTCTGTCTATGCTTTTGTGGTGGCATCAACTGATACCCCGAGGGTTCAGGAAGTCCATATAACCCTGGGGCATATACTCTGTCAGATGGTTGAAGAGATCCTCTTTGAAGTGCCCAGGAAGCGATTACGCTGAGTAAATATTGCAACTCTGAATGTGAGGTGAGATATCAGGATTGTAGGGATAGACCCCGGGAGTATCCTTTGCGGATATGGAGTTATAGAACAGGATGATCGCAAGAACCTTGTGCATATAAGTTCAGGGGTAATAGCCCTGCCCAAAAAAGAGCCTCTGCATATAAGATTGAAGCATCTGCATAAAGATATCAGGGATATCATAAAGCTGTATGACCCGGAACAGGCGGTTATAGAGAAGGTCTTTTTTGCAAAGGGAATAAAAGCAGCTCTTCACCTTGGCCATGCAAGGGGTGTCATATTGCTTGCCGTGGCTGAAGAGGGGGTGGTTTTACAGGAGTATAGTCCTAACGAGATAAAAAAAGCGGTTGTAGGATATGGCAGGGCTGAAAAAAGACAGGTCCAGAAGATGGTGAAGACTATTCTCTCCCTTGATGAGGAGCCCCCACCTGACGGTGCTGATGCCTTGGCCCTGGCTATCTGTCATCTCAATACAATGAACTTCAGGTCTTGTCTGGTTGATTCCTGAGGGTCTTCCTGATAGTCTCTTCAAACCCTACAGGCCTGAAACCAAACAGGTGTTCTACGGAATCCATATCAGTAATATTGTCAATCTGAAGAAGATCGATCTGCTCCGGGCTTACATCAGGCATTTTCATTCCAACTGTCCTGCCAAGTGACCTGAAGACCTGAATAAAGGGGAGACCGGCCTTTGTGATAACGGGGGGAATATGTACAATGGGGTTCTTTATCTCCATCTCTTTCATTATTATCTTCAATATCTCGTTGTAACTCAGATGCTCAGGGCCTCCAAACTCAAAGACCCGGTTTTTAAAATTCCGACTATCAATAATCTTTAAAAAACATCTGACCCAGTCATCAATGAATATCGGCTGAAACCTTGCCTTTCCATCCCCTGGCACAGGAACAACAGGGCCAAGTCTTAGCAGTTCTTTTATGTTTTCTGTAAAACCATCACCGGGGCCTATTATTAATGAGGGCCTGAATATAGTATAAGGGAGACCGGATCCTTTTACTATCTCTTCAGCCTCGGCCTTTGTCCGCAGGTATTTAAACGGAGAGCGGAGGTCTGCACCAAGGGCTGACTGAAAAAAGAAGTGCTCGACATCAGAGAATTTTGCTTCATTAACAAGGTTTTTTGTCCCTTCAATATGGACCTTGTCAAAAGTACTCTCTCCCTGCTCCTTAATGATACCAACGAGGTGAACAACAATCCCGACCCCTTCGAGTTTACCCTTCAAGCTTTCGCTGTCGGTAATGTCACCTTTAGTGGTCTCAAAACCAGGGGACGTGCATAACCCGGCCTCTTTATCAGACCTTACAAGGCATCTTACCTTATACTTACCGGAGCTTAAACTCCTGATAAGGTGTCTGCCTACAAAACCTGTTGCGCCGGCAATAAATATCATAGTTTTTAAAAGCTGTAGCAACCAGGACCCTTAATCCGCAGATTTCACAGATTACGCAGATTACGCACAGCACCTCATAACGTATTGATTTTTAAGGATTCTGAAGTTATTTGTCATTCCGGCTCCTGTCCTCCGTAGTATTACGAAGGATGAATGTCCGGAATCGTTTTTTAAGAAGGATTCCCGACTCGCTTCGCTTGCGGGAATGACAAATAACTGTACTCTATACACAGACTCTATTTATTCCCCGGGTTAATACCATTCTCTATTTACAGAAACAATCAGATTTTTTTATTTTTTAGAGTGCTTTTTCAAAATCTGTGAAATCTGCGTAATCTGCGGATTAATTCATTGTTTCTTACTGAATCAGCTCCTTATATACTTTCATAGAGCTTTCAGTAATGGTCTTGTGCAGACTGTTTCCATGGGCATCCATTGTGACTATTGCAGGGAAGTCCTCAACCTCTATAAGCCACATGGCCTCCGGCTCTCCGAACTCCTCAACCTTCCAGCCATCCACAACCCTCTTTATCCTGTCGGCAAGATAAACTGCAGCGCCGCTTATGGTATGGAGATAAACACACCCCTCTTCCCTCATTGTCCTGAGGGTCTTTTCTCCCATGCCGCCTTTTCCTATAATCCCCTTCAGTCCATACTCTTTTATTACCCACCATTCATACATCTCCACCCTTTGACTTGTTGTGGGCCCGCCGGCTATAATCCTGTATCCCTGCTCTTCTTTCCTGATTATTGGTCCGCAGTGATAAAGCACTGAGCCTTTGAGTTCAAAGGGGATGGATTTACTGTCTGGTTTTTCGTTGAACAGAAATTTATGGACTCTGTCCCTGCCTGTTACAAGCATTCCATTCAGCATCACAAAGTCTCCCACCCTCAGTGAACCGGCATCTTCTTCAGAGAGTGGGGTGGTAAGCCTTCTGATATTCACCTGAGTCTCTCCATTATAAAGAATTTAAAGTTCAGGAGTTAAGGGGTTCAGGAGTTATCTTAAAAGATAATTCATAAAACCTTGCCCGACTCCAACACTTAAAAACTTCTTTTTGCCTCACGATTACTTCAAGATTACTCACGATTCTAAAAAACTAAAGTCTCTTTTTTCTGTTTCTTATCGTGAGGTTATCTTGAAGGCATCGTGAGGCTGAAAACTTCTTTAGCCTTTTGATTTCTCTGAATTTATATACTCCTCAACTCCCCCACTCCTGAACTCCTTAACTATTTACACCTATCCCCAAACCAGCCTTCCCCGCCTGTTAGCCCAGCAGCAGACCGAGACATCTACAAAGTAGGAGGCCGGGTGGCGGTGGTTGTAGTCTATATTTACTCCAATTACAGTGGTTTTACCGCCAAATCCGAGTGGCCCTATGCCAAGCTGATTCAGTTCATCAAGGAGCCTCACCTGCAGTGCGTGGATTTCTTCGTCTCCATCTCTTTCATCAACCCTCCTGAGCAGTTGCCTCTTTGCAAGTACAGAGACCTGGTCTTTTGTTGCCCCGATCCCTACGCCAAGGGTATAAGGGGGACACCCCCTTCCCTGTGCCTTGAAGACAGTATCTATTATACACTTTCTGACTCCGTCAAGGTCTCTCTGGGCGTTTATATCCTCTGCCGGTAGTTTATAGATCTGTCCTGCATTTTCACATCCCGAGCCTTTGAGCATGAGATCAATCGTGAGGACATGCTCATCGGTCTCTTCAAAATATATCACCGGGATGTTTCTCCCGGTGTTGTCCCCTGAATTTTTATCTGTGAGGATATCCACGGCATTTGGTCTGAGGGGCACCTTTTCAGTGGCCTCTCTTGTAGCAACAATGATGATCTCCCTCAGCTCCTTCTGACTCAGTTGTTGCGGGATTCTTACAAAGAATGTCGGCACTCCGGTATCCTGACAAACAGGTCGTGAAGTCTTTCTTGCAAGTGCAATATTTTCAAGGACTACCTTCATTGCCTCTTTGGCAATACCCGCATCTTCTATTTCATGCGCCTTTTTGAGTTTGTTTTCAATGTCTGATGGCAGGGATGTCGCCACTTTTCTGTAGAGTTCCGCAATCCCATGTTTTAGTTCTAACAAGCCTTTTGCCTCCTGGTTTTAGAGTTGAGGAGTTTAAAGAGTTCCGGGGTTATGGAGTTATTTAAAACCTTGTATCATCCTCAAACTTCCCCAACTCCTTAACTCCCCAACTCCTCAACTCCTCAACTCCTCAACTCCTCAACTCCTCAACTCCTCAACTCCTCAACTCCTCAACTCCTCAACTCCTCACGCTGTGGTTCTCTTCAAGCTCATGAGGGCGTTGATATGTTTCTCTTCCTGAGACATCATCTCTTTGAAGACTACCCTTGCGTTGGAATCCTCTGCCGAATCAGACAGTTTTCTGTAAAAATTATAGGCCTTTCCCTCAATCTCAAGGGCCAATATAATAGCTTCTGTATCATCAACAAATTCCTTTTCCTCAAATAGCTGCTCAGCCTCTTTTACAGGAATTCCCGACTCAATATGGGTAGCGGGAACCTTTTTGCTGAACTCTTCATAGCTCAGGGTCTCAATATCTCCCTGAAAGGCTTGGTATAAAAACTCAAGGTAGTGCATATGGGTCTCTTCCCAATCGCGGAGTTTTATAAAAGTCTCTTTTGCATAATCAACGTTGGCCTTTGAAGATGCAAAATCATAAAACTCCCTTGTCCCCTTTTCCATTGTGTATGCCTCAACGATTGCATCAATCAGGTCTTCTTTGCCGGTAATCATTTTGTACCCTCCTTGATTATGAAATGAACAGGCCTTGAAACCCATCGGCCAAGGCGGATAAATTATACTACCATATTATCACAAATCGATTGACTATGAAAGAAAATATCAGGAAAAATGGTGAAAAGGCTGGAAAATCAAGGTCATCCTCTGTATATATCCTTGAAACTGAAAAGCAGTACTTTTGCATACCCAACATTGGTCTTCAGGTCATTGAAGGACCTCATCTTCAGTGCCTGCTTTAATATCTGGCTTGGTCTCAGGTAATAGCTTCTAAGTGCTTTTTTCTGGGCATCCAACAGGTCATTGATACTTAGCTGCGGAGTCTCAACAATTGCGGTATTGTAAACAAAACTGTTCCAGTCATCGGTCCTCAGGTACTTATGTTCCTTGGCCCATTCAAAGAATTCCGTTCCGGGGAAGGGGATGGCGATTGTGAATCCAACGAGGTCCGGGCTTATCTCCTTTGCCAGCTTTATCGTGTCTTTCAGTGTCTCCTTTGTCTCTCCCGGAAGTCCAACCATAAAGTATCCGTGGACCTCGAGGCCGACTTTTTTTGTCAGCTTGAAGGCTTCCCTGATCTGATCAATGGTCGTATTCCTGGAGGCTTTGTTCAGTATCTCCTGGTTGCCTGATTCCACTCCGTACTGAATCTGCCAGCAGCCTGACTCTTTCATAACTCGCAGAAGTTCTTCGTCCACGTAGTTCACCCTGCCGTTACATTCCCAGGAGATATCGAGTCCACGTTTAATCATCAACCTGCAGATCTGCTTTATGCGTTCCTTGTTCAGGTTGAATATACTGTCTCTGAAGGAGATGTTTCTGACTTTAAACTCCTTGTACAGATATTCAAGCTCGTCCACCACGTGCTCCGGGCTATGTGTCCGGTATCTCCTGCCAAAAGTGATCCGGACATCGCAATAAGTGCAGCTATGAGGACAACCTCGGCTTGTTATTATGTTTGCATAAGTTCCGTCAGTCCTTTTGGACCACGCAGCAGGAGGATTGTACTTTCCTATCGGCAACAGGTGGTACGCCGGCCACGGCAAGTCGTCCAGATTTTTTATCATCTCACGACTCTTGGTCCTGATTACCTGGCCATCCTTGTCCTGGTAAATGATGCCTGCAACACTGCTTAGATCTTTTTCGTTCTCAATGGCCTTGACCAGTTCGAGCATGGTGTTTTCGCCTTCTCCGATAACTCCTATGTCAACTTCGTCGTGTGTCACGACCTCCTGGCCAAGGGCAGTGATGTGTGGCCCGCCGAGCACCACGCGTGTTTCAGGCGATTTCTCCTTGATTATCCTTGCAATCTCCAATCCCTGTTTTGCCCTCGGTGTGACAACGCTGACCCCTACCAGGTCAGGTGAGTAAGCATCAAGTTCATTGCTGAGCTTCTCACGGTTCAGACCCTCAATGTAGCCATCGATAATTCTGACATCAATATCGTTTTGCTCAAGCACTGATGCAATGTAACCGAGCCCTAAGGGCAGTGAATTAAATAGAGGCGGGGTGTCCTCTGTCATGCTGATCGGGGGATGGATAAGTAGTACTTTCATTGTTATCACCTTCTAAATTGACATTTGGGTTTATAAAATAACCGTTACTTCAGTAACGACCTGATGTATCTTTTGCCGTATGAAAAAAGGGGACGGGGGTTTGCAGAAAATATTACGTTGGGTTCAAAATAGCAGTGCAAGAGACACCCCTTGCAATTGTCTACCACGCTTAGATTGTTTCCAAGCTCTTCCCATAATTCCTTAAAACTTTTATCATGAAACGAACCGGTACACTCTTTAAAGAATTCATAACATGTACCCAGCCTGCCGTCGGGTGATATCCCACAGCTCAGATAGCCTGAGATGCACTTCATTTTTGGTATCCTGAATGAGTACATGGCATCAAGCATCATATTGCTCATAGTGATGGGATAACCTTTATCCCGCAGTTCCCTTATTTTTAAGACGGCATTTCTGTAGTTCTCTATGCCACCGTATATCTCGTCATAACTTTTTTTAAGTTCATCCATGCTTTTATAATGGAAATGTGTGATGAGTGGAAAGAAAGTAAAGGTTTTAATCCCGATCTTACTGCCGTATTTCACGATATTCTCAATCTCTTTTGTAGATATCCTGGTCAGCACCACGTTAAGTGAAACATAAGGGACCCTCTCTACCGCTGCCTTGATACCCTCGATCACCGTGTCGTTGAGGATCTTTATATTTCCTGCTTCCTCAGGAAGATCTGCGTTCATGCTGTCGAAGGAGAAGCTCATCATGTCCACATAGTCACAGATTTCGTCAATCCTCTTTGTTACAAGTGAACCGTTTGTGGCTACTTTTGCCATCATACCCCTCTTCTTTATCCGTTTGAGGATTTCCGGCAGGTCTTTTCTCATAAGTGGCTCACCACCGCTTATAGCATAGATTACACAGCCCATGTCGGCAATCTGATCCACAAGGTCCAATACCTGTATGGTATTCAGTTCCTTGATGTTGTCACCCCATAGCGAGCAGTAAGAGCACTTGTAATTGCATTTGTGGGTTATCCTGTGGCCTACCTTGATCAGATTCCTCTTCTTGAAGAGATTAAACCTGATTGCGGCGTTTGCCATTCTAAGGGGTTTTTTTAGCATGTGGATTCCTTTGGTTTTGACCTGGGGTTTTTAATAGAAAATAAGTGTATATACCAGATACATAATAATATTTTATACGTTTATAAAGCTGAAAGTCAAGGATTTCCTTGAGTTGCTAACTCTGCGGCGATGAGTTTTTATGCAGATGTTTACTAAAGACCATAATCTGTCGGGAGAGTTTATTTTTTTGCCGGTTTATCTGTTGGGGCCTGTCCGGGGGTAGCCGGGGTTTTTACACCATTTGCCTCAGGTGTCACACCTGCAGGAGAAGATGGCATGGACTTCTTTTCAGGTATAACTGTGGACTGAACAACAGACCCCTTTTTTACAGTAACCACTGTAAGTATAAGGGAGGTAATCATAAAGGCTATGGCAATCCCTGTGGTGAGCTTGTTCATGAATGTAGCCGCACCCCTGCCGCCAAATATCGTCTGACTTGATCCTCCTCCGAAGGCTGAACCAAGCTCAGCTCCCTTTCCACCCTGAATCAGGACTATGCCTATCAGTACCAGGCATATGGTTATGTGAATAAATATAAGTATTGTTGTCATATTATCTCCGCTAAATGTACTTGACTATTCCTGCAAAACTATCCGGTTTCAGACTTGCCCCTCCAACAAGGGCGCCATCCACATCCTCTTTTGACATCAGGGAGGATATATTATCCGGTTTTACGCTTCCGCCATAGAGAATTCTTATTGTGCCGGCAGTATCACCGTAGAGGTTTCCAAGTTCTGACCGGATAAATCGGTGAGCCTCCTGTGCCTGCTCAGGTGATGCAGTCCTGCCGGTGCCGATGGCCCATACAGGCTCATATGCCATAACAGGAACCTTGGCGGTAATTCCGCGTAACCCTTCTGTTATCTGCCTCTTCAGTATATTAAAGGTATTCCCGGACTCTCTTTCCTCAAGTGTTTCTCCAATGCAGAATATTACGGCAAGCCCTGCACTCATGGCTGCCCTGATCTTCCTGTTCACAGTCTCATTCGTCTCACCAAAATACTGCCGTCTCTCTGAATGGCCTGCAATTACATATGAGCACTCCACATCCTTAAGCATAAGAGGGGACATTTCCCCTGTATAAGCCCCTGCCTCCTCATAAAAGACATTCTGTCCTGCGAGTTTAACATTACTGTCTCTGAGGAGTTTCGCAGCAACCGGCAGTGAGGTAAATGGCGGGGCAATAACTATCTCCACATCCTGCACACCTTTTACAAGCGGGAGGAAACCGTTAATGAACCCCTCGGTCTCCTTCGTGGTCTTATTCATCTTCCAGTTTGCAGCCATCATTGGTAAACGCATGATATTAATTAAACCCCAAAAAGGGAAGCAAAGTCAACTTTTTAAAGTTAAGGAGTTGAGGAGTTGAGGAGTTGAGGAGTAAAAAATTAAAATGGGATATCCTTTCTGTTTGTTCTCTTGACTTGAGTCTATCCTTTAACTCCTGAACTCCTTAACTCCCCAACTTCTTTTTTAAGTTAGTCCCTCTAATTTCCAGTTCTCAAGCTCATTCCTTATTGCGCTTATATCTGTCCTGTTTTCGATTGCCTTTAAAATTCTTCTCATATCCTTTATGTCTCCGTAAAGAATTGTGCCGATTATGGTCTTTTCCTTAATGACGAGTTTTTTATAGATAAATTTGCCGGGATCTTTTATTACTATTGATTCGTGGTTGCCTTCGGCGTCAATGTTGCCGGCTGCAACAAGACCCACCCCTGCAATCTTCAGGAAATTGGATATTGTCGTGCCTTCATAAACGGCATTTCCTTCTGCCATATTTATCCCTGCAATTTCACCCTGTTTTTCTGCAGCAGGCCATATTCCGTAAAAGACACCCCTGTGTTGTATCAAATCTCCTGCTGCGTAAATATCCGGCACTTCTGTTTCCATCCTGTCATTAACAATCAGGCCTTTTTCAACTTTCAGTCCGGCCTTCCGGGCAAGGGCTGCATTTGGCCTGACTCCGGCAGATATGATTATCATGTCGCAGTCAATTCTTCTTCCATCTTCAAGTAATACTCCTTCAACCTTGTCTGCTCCAATTATCTCTTTTGTTTTTGTGCCGAGATAGAATGTAAAACCCATCTTCTCCATCTGTGTCCTGAGTATGTCGGCACCTTCAGGGTCCATCTGTCTTGGAAGAAGCCTGGGGAAAAACTCGACAACTGCAACAGAGTTACCGGACTTTCTCAGTGCATTTCCTGCCTCAAGGCCGAGCACTCCACCTCCGATGATGATGATGAGACGCTGATTGTCCATCCTTGCATATTCTCTTATTGCAATTGCATCTTTCAGGGTCCTGAGGGTAAAGACACCCTCTTTATCAGCCCCGGCAATAGCGGGAATAAAGGGTATCCCACCTGTTGCCATCAGGAGTTTGTCGTAGTTTAGTTTTTTATCAGGAGATGTGATGATTTCCTTTTTTGCAACATCTATATCAGTTACGGCTGTATTCAGGATAAGGTTGATTTTGTTTTTGTCATACCAGGTATCCTTTTTTAAAATAATCGTTTTTTCATCAAGATCCCCGGACAGAAAGTCTATGAGCCTTACTCTGCTGTAAAAGGGACATTTCTCCTCCGTAATAATGGTTATTATGCCGTCATTGTCAATCTTCCTGATAAGGGCTGCTGCAGTTGTGCCTGCAACACCGTCTCCTATTATGACGTACTTCATCCTTCCCATCCTCCTCTTGTTTCTAATCCTGATGTTATCGTGAATCTATATACTTTTTCTTTACTTCGTGTGCCTCATGGCTAAACCACCCTTAACTCCTGTATATATAATACTATAAAATATCAGGATGGGTCATAATCAACACATTAAAGGTTTTCGTAATGTCATTGCCAGTATCGTCGGCGACGAAGCAATCCTGCACTGACTTTCACCGTGAATTGCTGCTAAAATGTTAATATGTGACAAACAACATAAAAGGGGCTGCTATTTAAAGTCTGTGTATAAACTACAGTAATTTGTCATTCCCGCAAGTGAAGCGAGTCGGGAATCCTTCTTAAATA
>VAOU01071941.1_pt1 | contig 19478 bp, 20 predicted proteins | sample 3393871 | NCBI WGS metagenome assembly VAOU01 (sample SAMN08290440, study PRJNA428436) | hydrothermal vent metagenome | isolation source: Deep-sea hydrothermal vent chimney | place: Atlantic Ocean: South-mid Altantic Ridge | depth 1820 m m
AGTTGCGGCCTCTCAATCTAGTAACCTAACTATTGAGGAGAGTCATATAAAAAGGGCAATTAAGATAATTGAAGAATGTGAGGTATCAATGGCACAGGCTTTCACCGGTGTGGGTAGGAGTAACATCGCAATTGATACTGACGCAATCATGAGTATTATAAGACAACATAGAAAGATATCAGAGACTAAACTTAGGGCTATGGTGTGGAGGGATATAGATAGTCAAAAATTCAACCTAGTCATGGACACATTATATAGAGGAGGGTTTGTATCAAGGGAATATAAAATGACTGATAAGGATGGAAATGAGGTATTCACGAGGCAACCTGGGATAAATGCCTCAATATGGTATAAATGGGAGGGAGAATAAAATGGAAAAATTAAATAAAGAGCAGAGGGAAACTCTAATGGGTTCAATTGTACTCATTCATAAGACTGTAAAACAGGGATGGGACTATGCAACAGGAAATAAGAAATATACACCACTAGAATGTAAAAAAAGAAAGGGATGGATAGTAGGATTCCGGTACCTTCCCTATGGAAAAGATTCCATAGGTGGTGACCATTTTTTTAGTTTTATTAGTGCAAGAAGGCCATGCTTCCCATGTATCCTAGTCTCATTCAGTCCAATGATGAATCCAGTACAGGTACCAATGGATGGATATACTGTTTTAACATAATAAAAGTGGGCTAGAAATCTATCCTAGCCCACTCAAAGGTTTACTTTGAATTATTATCAGGTATGTTAAATGCCTCCCTAATGATTAATATAAGAGGGAGAAAGGCATCATCTACCTTTGTCTCTGATTTCTCTATTGCTCCCTCAATAGCATCTAGTACCTTATCCGCTAGGTACTTCATAAGATCAGGAGTCAAGAGCTTGAGCAATTGACCTAGTAGCATAGGTAGAAGTCTTACAATTAAATCTTTTCCCATAACGTCCTCCATAAAAGTTTAAGTCTATTCTTAATCACACCTAATCGAATCGAAAACACCTCTTTCATATAGGGCAACCCAGGGTCGCCATATTCAGTATCCTCTTTTATCCATCCCTTTATCCTGTTAAAAAACTCATTGTCCTGTAGTCGAACTATCTGAGTTATCAGAGTTATCCACGGAGTTGTCGGAGTTATCTATAGAATTATCTGAATTGTCGCTCTGGTCGCTCCCTGCATTCCCACCAGCATCGTTCGTTGCAATGGACGAACCTTCTCCAGACGCTTCGTTTGTTGTAGTATTTGTGATTTTATCTCCGCAACCAAAAGAGAAGGTCACAAGTGCAATACCTGCAACTATAGCGGCTACAATTAATAGTCTTTCTATAAAATTCATAATACAAAAAGTCCCTCCGGCTTATTAACTATCATATCTATATGAATATGAGGTTTTGATTTATACACCATTATCCTTGCAATTTTAGCCCTATGGCAAATATCAATAAACAAATACATATCCTCTCCCTTTGCAACTAGCAAATCACCCGCATCACCTTTGGGATGATTCCCTTTTCCTCCAATAGATCTATCGTATTTTTCGCATCTAAACCCTGATGTAACTATAAGAGGTTTCCCAAACTCTTCCCTGATGAAATCAAGTCTTCTAACAAACTCATGACTCATCATATCCTCACCCTTATGTTCGCATACACCTGGCATCAGATGTTTACACATGAACTCTTCAGGTTTAAACCATTTAATCCCTTCCCAAAAATCATCCATTATTCCTCCATTAGTCATTACTAATAAATGGCTTATAAAAATCCCTCTTAATTTGAGTAACTGATACCTCAATTCTGGAAATATCCCTCTTAATCTCCTTTAACTCTGTCTTCATAATTACCTGCTGAGTATATGAGGTAAAAAAGGCTGTTAAAAGTGCTATTAGGATTGCCTCAATTATCCTCTGTGATCTAAATGTTCCCTTTTGCCCTTCACCCTTAAGAGTTAAGAAGGGAATAAACCCTATCCACTTATCCATAATTTATTCCTTAGTTAGCCATATTTTCAATGTCATCATTAAGCTGTATCCTTAGGAGATGCTTAACACCTATAACCGCAATGTTAATCTTTTGGAAGTTTGTCCTCGCCAGTGTAGCTGAATCCGGCTCAAGGAGGACGGTCTTAAGGAGGGCAAACTTCCGTAATGCTTTCCTAGATTCATCCGGCCTAGAAGCCTTATTAATCTGCGATGCTATATAACTAGCAAAATTAGTATCAGAATCTAAAGCACTAAGCTCTAGAGTTGTAGGCTTAGTACCTAACTTCACACTATCCCAAGTCTTAATAAATGGGCCATTTCCATCAGAGTTATCAACTAAACTATAATCAACCTCTGGATTAAATACCTTACCTCTAACCTTTAAAATATATGAAATTTTATTAAACATATTATCCTCTTTTAGTCTATTTTGTTTCCTTCAAACCATGAGTAAGCAGGAGGACCATATATCTCCTCATTAAGTCCGGTGTCGTGCCATGCAAATATTTCAAAATAATCAGTAGTTCCATTGGCCTCTACCAATTTAACTACAGAAATGGAATTATAGCTAGTATTGATAACAATGAATTGATTTCTTCCCTCAACAACTCCATTCTTCCATATGGTTAATTTTAAAGTTTTATTAGTGACTAATCCTGTATTAAACAATACTTTTGAATGTAACCAATATTTACCTGCTACAGTGGGAGTAAACCTACTAGTAGCAAAATCATTATTGGTATCAAATAACTCAGTAGACCATAGTAGCTTAGTCCATGTACCTGTAACTATCCCTGTTTGATTAACTCCATTCATATGAACAGAGAATGAGGGTGATACTCCTCCCCCTGAGGGAGTTGCCCACTTAACTCCAAGAGCTTGAACTGCATCTGCAGTTAGAACCTGACCATCAGCACCAACAGGAATTCTAGCATCTACTGTATCATATCCAGCTACATCCCCTTTAGTAGTTAAAGGACTAGCTCCTCCATCTCCACCTCCTATAATAGTCATGTTAAATCCTTCTGTCAAATAAGTTATTTTAATAAAATAGGATTAAATGCTGATATTTTCCATGGTTATTCCATCTCTTCCTCTAAGTCTTTGAGTAGTAAAGTTATGTTTTTTAATACCCCAGCAGTACCTGGGTCAGCTACTTTGCTATCAATATATGCAGAAAGTTGACTCCGTGTTTTATTCCTCAACTGGGCTTTTAGGTTTGCAACACGGTTGGCTTTTACGACCTTTCGTGCATTGTCTATCGTCACCTCCTGCGCTTTGAGCGCATCAACTACCGTTTGTGTTTTCGGAATAAGCGTTCCGTTTGCAATATCGTAAAACGCTGGGTTAAATCCATGTTTAAACGTGATATCAGATTCAAACGATGTTTCGTCAGGTTCACCTACAGTTTTTTCAAAACTGATAACCTTTGTAGGGTCATTATTTTTAAACCATATTTTCATAACTCACCTATAAATTAAGATAGTATGCAAGTCCTTGCATTGTGTATGTTCTAGCAGTTATATTATCCATCTCAAAATGGATATTATTTCCACTTATCCAGGGCATAAAATCGGAAGAACTATTCCAATTAACGTACCTTTCAACCCAGCTTCCTTGAATATTTCCGTTAATCCCAGCCCCGAATTTTGAATGTGTGTTTACTCCACCATTAGCAGATAAAAACACATCCATCCATGTAGTTACCGCATAGCCGCCGATCTGCATAGAAGCCACTCGCCCACTTGCAGTAGGAAATACCGCACTGACATCCTGTGCTGTGTATGTTAATTGTGCTAATCCTGAAGCGATATCAACGGCGGAAATATAGTAAACATAATTTCCTCTTTGGATAAAATCAAGGAAATTCCCCGACCCATCATTACGAACTGCACCTACAAATCTCTTATAGGTGTATCCACTTGGCATCGTTGGAGCGGTAAACGAGGTTGATAAAAGGCTGGCGACAGTTATGCCGTTGTAGATGACATAGACTCCATACCATATCGAATTGGCCTCACTTCCAGCATCACGTCCGTTTGCACCGGTGACCGTGATATCAGTTGTGAGATTTACTGATAGAGCATCATAAATAGATAGGCCATCCGACAGCGTTATCGAATCGGCGTCGATATCTAGCTGGTATGCAGAATTTATGATATTAGGCTTAACTGTGAGATTAGAATAGGCTCCAAAGCCAATACTTACTCCTACACCTCCTATTATAGTCATATCAAAATCTCCTAAATATATTCAATTTCCATTACTTTGCCTGCAACTGCACACGCAAAATATACTTGAGTTCTACCAGCAGTTAGATTATTCCAAGAATAAACTGAGCCAGACTTTAAAGTAAAATACGGAGCAGTAGGCCCAGCCACCTTTCCTGTCTCATATGAATACCTAATATCAAAAGCTGTCCTACATTGAAATTGAATCTTTCCTAAACCTTGTGAAAAATCAAAAGAATATTCAGTATTTGCATTAGTTAGGGTGACATTTGCATGTCTAAGAATCTGTGCCATTTCTATCTCCTTCTTTTAGAATTTCGATCGTTTACAATAATTGTACATGATATAAGTTACTTAGAGGATGGTACTGCAAATAAATACTGTGCCGCCTCAAGAACAGGATCCCCATCTTCCCTATTATATATCGCCGGAAGCTCTCCATAATTAAGCATCTTAGGGAATTTATAAATACTACCTCCCCTTAATTCCGCCTGTGCTGTCTGCTTAAAAAAGTCTGCAAGGGCAAAGAGGGATGGCTCCACATTATCCTCCATCGTTTGCCTTCCTGCTTCAAACATAGACTGTTGGAGGGGGTTCATTCTAACTCCAACCCCTCCCTTTAAATTAACATCTATGAGGGGTAGATGAAATACATGGTTATATAAATCCAGGCTCAGCATCTTATCAGCTCCCATTGCGGCACCACCTAATAACAGAGCCTTTTTAATGAACTGATTAGCTACTGGAGTATCAAAAATATCCTTCTCCTTAGTCCATGCCTCCTGCATAGAGCCCCATTTAAATTTATAACTAGCATCTAGCATTTTCCTCTTCGTTTCCCTAAGTGCTATCCTTGCAGTATCTTTGCTCACCTTTGCAGTTTTAGAGAACATATCTAGGTTTTGCTCAAAAATCCTAAAGACTGTTCCATTAAACATGAAGAGTGCTTTCATATTAGGATCTCTTAACCAGACTGGATGGTTATTAATCGCCACTCCATTTGACTTCAAGATCATATCTGTGACGGCAAAATGTGCCTGCTCTGCTGTCATCCCCCTCTTCTGCGCCATGAGCATTGAACCCATAACTGAAACACTTCTATCATACTGTTCAACACCTCTTACAAGAAGAGAACCCTTATGGTTAAGCCACTGAGCACCTGCCTTTAAATATTCAACTGAGCCAAACTTTGCACTCTTGAGACCAACTATAGGTGTTGATGAACCAGGAACTGCATCCGCAATTATCTCAAGTATATTATCAATCTTTGTCCTATTAATAGCTATCTGCTCAAAGTCACTAAATTTAAGCTCACTATACCCTGCTGATTTCCTCACAGCAGAGAAAGCTTGTTTTAGATTTAACTTTAATGCAGATGTGCTCGCTTGAATCCCTACCTTCGGGCCGAATATAGCCATATTGTGATTTAATTTAATTAAATGCTTAAAGCTAACTGATGGAGAGAGGGTAAGAAGTCTAAACATAGAAAACTGAAGGTATGTATTAGCCGCCTCTCTAATAAAAGTATCTTCAAATGGCTTCGTTGAATCTACAAAGTTATTCCAAAACTGCTGGAGTCCAGTATTCCTGCCCTTGAAGGCCTCATTCCTTACATTTAACCATCCACCCAATTTACCAGGATCCCAAAAATCCATATAAGCTAATCTCTTTGTCACGTCAGGTAGATACTTCGCCATTGCATACTCCACATCAGGAACAAATGATATGGAACCTAAATGCCTAGTTGGCATCCTTGTAAAGTCAGGCCTATAGGCATTCTGTGACTCTTGTGCTAGACTATTCAATCTATTTGAAGTTGGCCTTGCTTGATCAGGATGCAATGGGTGGTGGAACCAATTAACTCCCATCACATTACCACCTCTTGATTTTATCTCCCCTCTAATATTTCCAGTCAAAACCCTAAGTCTACTAACCGCCACCTTCTCCTTAGCTGTCATGAGGCTACCTAACCAAGGAAATCTAGTGAATGCAACATCATCCTCCATAGCTAATGCAACCCTCATTGAGCCCATATCAGCCCTTTTAGCTAATCTCTCATAAATTAATTCTGTTGGAATCCTAACAGTTTGATCATATTCAGCCTGAAGCATCTCAAACCTACTCTGTAACTTAGGAAGTGACTTTGATAAACTCTCCTTCGCTCTGGCAAATGCCTGCTGGTCGGCGATCTTGAGAATCTTTCTCCCCTCCTTCGTCCTAGTATTAATTCCCTTCTTCTTAAGTAAACCTCTAATCCCTTTCTGCTTCTTTTTTATAACCCTTTCAGCAATCCTTCTAGCTCTATCCTCTTGGTTTGTCAATGAGCTTAAGAATCCCTTATTAGAGAAACCATTTTTCATTACATCATCTACATAGCTAACTATAAGCTTCTTATTTGTGTAATTCCAGTCAGCCTTAGCAAGTCTAGGACTAAGCCTCATATGTATTTTTGCATACTTTTTAGTTAGAGGAGCAATAACCTTAACCATATTATTAAATCCTGCATCTTCAATAATATTAGTTACATTCTTTCCCCAATTTAACCTATTGATTAGGGCAGTATTTAGGTTCATTATCAAATTAGTAATTGGATTGGTAATATCTCTAAAGAACTGCTGTGCAACTGCATATAGTGTTTTATTCCCCTGTTGAAAAAGTGGTTGCTCCCCTGATGATTGCTTCTTAAGTACATTCTTGAGAGTAAGAGGTTGAATTATCTTCTCACCCTTCTTATTAGTCTTTGTAATAACTAAATCGATTGATTTAGTCATCTTAGTATTATACTTATCAGGGATAATCAACCGCCCAGATTTATCCACATACTCATTAGTCCTAACAAATGTTCCAGCTTTAATCTGTTGATCTACTATATTTTCTGCATATTCCTTAAAAGTCCCCTTAGCAATTGCACCCTTTTGGAATACTTTAATCACACCAGTTAGGGCTTTATCCAAAACACCTGCGTCAGCAGAATCAGGACTGAGAATGGCACCGGCAGTACCTATAACAGCTATAATTCCTAGAGGGAAAAACTTCTTATATATATTATCAATATCCTCTTTAAATGTATCAGGAGAATCATTCCCCAACTGAAATAATACATCATTAGGGACATCTTTTGTATACCCCTGACTCTCTAAAACCTTACCCTTAGCCACTCTATTCTTACCTATCCCCTCACCTATCTTAAGATTCTGTTTCTGTGCTATTTCAGCAATCATAGCTCTTCTATCAGCAATGAACTCAGGAGACTTTTTAGCCAATTGATTAGTATCTACAACAATACTTTTAGCCTCATCGACTCCATCCTTTATCACACCATACTCACTTGGGGTAATCTTACCCTCCATCGCCTTACCCCTAGCAACACTTAACTCTTTATTTAAAGACTTAATAGCCTCATTGCTTACTTTATCTTTAATAGGTGCCTTTTTAACAACCTTACTCTCAGCAACCTTCTCCGCTTTAATCCGCTTTTCAACAGCTTTTACCCCTCCTATATTAGACTTACTCATTCCTTTAGCAACTTTTGTATCTACTATCTCTTTAGCAACTACCCTATTCTCCGCCGTCGCAACCACCTCTGTAGATATCTTATCAGCCTTAATCTTATCAGCTTTTATCTTCTTAACTTGTGCAATAACCTTAATAGCCTTCTCTGCTTCTATCTTACTAACCTCAGCTTTAACAGCCAGATCATCAGATGCTTTAGCCGCCTCAGCAGAGAGGGATTCCTTCTTCTTTAAAGCATACTTAGCCCTCCTCTTTGCATTAATAATAGCTACCTTCTCAATTCTCTTTTCATTTTTTGTCACTTCCCTAAGAGCCTTCACAGCATCACTATGTTTATAAAGTGCTGTTATGGGAGAATCACCCTTCGCTATTCTCTCAGTTACCCATTTCATAGTCTCAGGGAATTCCTTAACATCTTTTTTCCACTGGCTTAAAGCAGGTTGAGTCATCTTCTTAATAGCATTATCCATCCTGGTGGATAAATCACCAGCGTTTGGTGACCAAATAGGTGGAAGACCTAATTTTTCTCTAGTGATTGCAAGTTGTGATCTAAGGGTTTCTATAGCCGGAGGATTTAACCTATCATTAATAGTTGATACTTGTGACTTAAGGCCACTACCAAGTGAAGGATTTAATTTCTCTTTTGATAAAGGAAGGGCTACTTTTCCCCTATATGGAAAGTCTTGTTTCCTACTATATAAGGAAGCACCTAATTTCTTCTCCACAACTGTAGCTTGTGATTTAAGACCTGTATATGAAGGAAGTAGTTTTTGTGATTCACCTGGAGGAAGTAATTTCTGAGCCTGTATTGATTGCTCACCCATTGAGGTGGTAATGCTATTAAACTCCTCTCTAGCTTGACCAGCAAGATTTTCACCTAATTGCTTCCCTCTAACTATAGAAAGCTCTTTAGTGTTTTTATTAATAATATTGCTAATTCCAACCGCTGCCTTATCAGCAGTAGTACCTGCTTCATCCAACATTTTACTATAATTCAAAGCTAAGCCTACTGATGGATTCTTCTGGTATAATACTAAAGCAGTATTCTTTGAAACTTCAGCCTCTTGAACCGGCTTCAACAGTTTTGTTATAACAGTAAAAGCATCTCTAGTAGCTAGGGTAATACCTCCACTAACTGCAATGCCAGCCACCCACTTAGCAATTGTAGGCCCCCATGAGTCAGGGTTATTCACAGCATAGTTAGACCTATCAACTGCATCAAATGCAAGTTGAAAAGACCCAAGTTCAAAAATAGCCATAAGAGAACTTATACCTACTTCAGCAAGTACCGCAGGAATTGTGAATTCAGGTGCCGCAATTAGTCCTGCAGCTCCAAGAGCAACCTGCCCCCCACGAACAGCCGCCATAATTCCACCACCCCAGGCGGCAGATTCTACAGGATTGGGTAAAGATCCTCTCTTTACTTCATACCTTAAAAAGTTCATTATCTGGGCAGATGTCTTACCACCTACAACATCACTTATCTCCTGCTGAGTCAACGGAGGCCCTTTCACCTGTTCAGCCTTATCAGCTCTTAACTTATTCTCCTGTTGAACTAAAAACTCCTGATATCCCGCAGGCTCCTTACTTGTCATCTCAGTATTTCTTTTGCCAAAAAGCCCCTCACTTTGACCCTTATGGAATTGAAATACAGCAGGACTAATCTCATCCCTTCTTTGCTTAGTTATAGCACTAAAAATCTGATTAGAGCTATATTTTACATTATTAGGATCTTGTAATGCTTGAACAAACCTCTTTTTCACAACAGCACCTGATGCTCTTCGAGGATCTTCCTTTTGAAAAGAGGCTAATACAGTCCCTTCAGGTGTAGCCTTTCCCTTAGCCTTTCTAGCTAACGGAGGAAGAAGAGTCTTTGTATAATTAAGTATCCTCTTATCTAACAAGCCAGGATTACCTAAAATAGCCTCCTTATTCTTTTGCATAATAGAGATTTTTTTATTTTCTGCGTTTCTCTCTTTAATCAAACCAGCAGTTTGTGCCCTCCTCTTTGATCTCATTCTATAGAGAAAAGAGTTAACATCAGAGAGATTAGCTCTTAAAGGTTCTACCATAATCTAATCCTTATAATCCAGACAAAAAATTGCTCATTCCAGTCTCACGAAGAAGTTTTCTCTTATCCTTTTTTGTCCTCTGTTTAAATAAAAACTTACCAGCTTTACCAACATCTGAGATTGCCCTACCTGTTGGCTTCAACATATCTAAGATTCCTTTCCCTGTTGGCTTGAGAACTGACCCTGCAATACCTAAACTACCTCTTGCGACATCACCAGCTATACTTGTGGTCGCACTGTTCTTAGCATTATAAGCCTTAGTAAAGGCAATATCCCTCTGACTCCTCGCATCAATAGGCTTGAAGGCTCCAGGTGCTTTTTTAATGGGACTTACTGGACTAGGGATATTACTCGCTTGTTGGCCTAGACTTAATCCCTTCCCAGCACCAGCAAGAAAACTTTTAGCTCCTGCGGCATCAACCCTGTTTCCAAAGTTACCTGCTTGCTCATTTAGTGTAACCGTTCCTTTAGGTCCTGTTGCTATGCCCCTCCCTCTTTGCTGTCTAGGAAACTCCCTTGAGATCTTCATATCCCTTGTCTGTGCAAAAAGAGCCCTCTCCTTATCATTCTCACTTACCTTAAGTTGTCTATCAAGTCTATCCTTTTTTTCTCTCGACTGTCTCTTTAGATAAACAGCTTTAACTTTGGCCGATCTCTGTGTCCTAGCAATATCTTTAGCCTGCTTTAAAAAGCCACTAAAATCTACTCTTTGCCCATTACTATACCTAGAAAATGAATCTGACATTATATAACCTCCTTATAAAATGTAATAGGTATTATAATCCAATCTGAATAAGGTACCAGGTCTTTCCAGATCATAGTATCTTTTGAATAATCCATATTTTTCATTAAAGTAACCCTCTCATCCACCACATAAGTCTCATAGTCACTAGATATAACATTTGCATATTCTATCCCCTGTATTAAAACAGTATAGGTAAAGTCATCATCCCCTATATCTAAAACACTCACAATAGTTCCGGAGGAATAATAACTCGTCTCAAACCAATTTCCACTATAATTATATGGGCTAGTCTCCTGGTAAAACCAAACATGCTCAGGGTTTGCTCCAATAGCTATAGTTAGAAATTCCCCAGGTGTTGGATAAGTATCCTCAGGGTCAAGATACATCCTTAAAGTTGAATATGGAATAGTACTCTCCTCACCATTAAGAACATCAGGAAATACTTCCACATTATACCTAGAGAAATAAGTGCTATTTACTAATACAATCTCATCAGATCCTATCGCCTCATCAGCAGTTGGTGGAAGTGGAGGGATTAGCTCCCCAGCATCAACCTTTGGTACCTTACCAGTCACCTCGCCCAACAGCCAGAGAGTATACATAGCACAGAAAGGACCTACAGTGAAGTCAATAAAGCCTCTATAATCTCCCACAATGACTCCAAACTTTGAAGATGCACCTGATGAGACGACCTCAAATCTTGATTCAAAACACCTATATTCTAAATCAAGAACTATATTTATTACTACCCTTACAAAGTGAGCTTTATCTGTTAAATCACTTAATACTTTAATATCATCAGGTAGTACATTCTTCAAAATATCCCAAGTGTATAATAGGTCAGAAGCACAAGGCTCAGCAATCATGATATTATAATCACTTTGCTTATTAGTTAAATTAACTATAGTATGTCCCTGGGTAGGAGTTTGTAGGGTCTCCGCTTGCCCCTTTGTCAAACTTCTAACCCTATCAAAAGTGGAGTTAATAACAAAATTCTCCACTAAGGCTCCATGCCTATTTTGAATATCTCCAACTTGGAATTTCTTAATCATTTACCCTTCTCCACTTTGTGAATTAGGTGATTAGTTAAAACAGCCTCTGCCATCGTCTTAGCTATATCAACTTCAGCCTCTGCATCTAGTTGAGCCGCAATTTCCATTATCCAGTTAATCTTTTTTCTATACTCCTCAATATTATACCTACTATTTGATAAATCATCAGCAATATTCTCTTGTAACTCATTTGATAAATCCTTGAGATCACTTCTATTATCCCTAATATCAAAAGATGATTCTCTAGATATTCTCCTATTCTGCGTTAAAGACTCTCTCTCGCCCATTTGACTATTCATTAGGTTTTGAAGTGCCTCTGCCCTTTCAGAAACTAGAGGAGCTGTATCTATAAGAACCTGTTGGAGTTCATTTAATCCCTCCCAATCTGCCACATAACTTTCCTTCGCCTGAGTCAGTCTAGCCTCGGCGCCACTTACACCTGTTGACGCCTTTAACTCAAGAGCATCTGCAACAAGGGCCTTAGCCTTATCAGCCTCAGCAAGGGCAACAATTACATCCTGCTCTGATGACGCAATGAGGGCCTTAGTTTGTGCCATGAATTTCCTAACATCCATCAAAAGAATCTCTATTTCAACAAGTTCAGTCTTAGAGAATTCCTTAGCTAAATTCATCTGCTTAGAATAAAGTTTAACTATTGCCTCTTGTATTAGTATCTCAATCTTATATCTATTTACAAGGGTTTGATTGAGGTCACCTTTAAGAGCCTCAGTATCAACAAGGGATTGATAGGATTTAAGCAACAAGCTTCCCCACTCAATCCTAGCCCTATAAAGATCAGATGACCTCCTATAGCTCTCAATAAGAGCCTTATATGCACTAACAGAATCAGAATATTTCCTAAGGGCATCCGTTGCAACCTCTTTTGCATACACCAGTTCAAGATCTTTCCTTGCAGAATATTGCTTCCTTTTAATTGCCTCAAGAGCTTGCTGTCCTGAAAGCCCAACCTTACCAAGTTGGACTGAAATAGCATCCTTTAAAATAAGAACCCTCCTATCAAGACCTCCCTTTGCCTCCATCCTATGATTAAAATCCTTATCATCTAAAGGATTATTTCCTCTAACTACCATAGGGTCATATTCTCTCTTCCATACCTCCTGCTCTCTAGCCCTGCCAAATGCCTCAGGTGACCAATCAATTACAAAGTCATTATATTTAGTCTCCATTAGTGCGACTAGACTAGAGATATATTCATCATATATCCAACTCATGTTTGATGCAGGTAATTTGTTTAAACCAAAAGAAGGTATAGGTTCAACAAACTCCTCTATAGTTAAATCACCTGGAGGCTCTGGTATATTCACTACTCCAGATGGAGGTGGAGCAACCTCAATAGTCTTATAGACTACATCGGGTGGCTTATCAATCTCAACTATTAAGTCGTCAGGAGGTGTAGGGTCGACAACACTAGGGGGTGTTCCGAATAGGAATGTAGGCTTAGTTGGAAGAGGAATACTAATACTTCTCCATTCCACCGACGCCGAATCAATCCTCTTTAATACAACTTCCTCATTTAAGTCAATATTAGGCTGACTTGGGACTGTAGGAGCTTTTATATGTGCCATTATTTACCTGAAATAATTTGGTGGATTAAAGTCGCCGTTAATTTAGAATGGGCTGAAATATCAGCCTTTTGATTAGCACGTTGCCTTGCATAGTATGCTACATTATATATCCTATCTGAATCATCATCAACCCTTAATTGATCGGCATCCTCTCTACCTGCTATCCCCACATCTGAAGTATATGAATCCTTAACTCTGGAGCCATATTCATCATAGGAGTCAAAACTTTCTGTTATCCCTCCAGACCAACTATCCAACTTCCCTAAATAAGTTGAAAGATCAATATCATATCTCAATGCTACCTCTTGTGCGCCAATCCTAGCAACATTCAATTCCTCATATGCCTTAGCTAGTTGAACTCTCCTTGCCCTAAGTTTGGCATTTCCAACCCTAATCTGATCTTCTGCCTCATTTCTAACTGTATCAGTTATATCATTAGCGGCTCTAGCCCTCTCTAAAGCAACTTGAACCTCAACCTTATACTTCTCAAGTTTAACCAACTCCGCTTCTATATCAGCTCTATATACTCTAAACAATGCAGTATTTGCATTAATCCTTGCAGTATATAGGTCATATTCCGCCGCATTTTTCTTAAGCTGTGCTAGTTTAACCTCATTCTTAGTTGTATATTCCTCAAGTTGAATAATTTGAATATCAGCCTCAAGAACCATCCACTTAGATTTTGCCTCATACAAAGCCCATATGGCATTCTTTGCCTCAATCTGAATCTTAGTAGCTTTGAGATTCTCCTTATACCCCTCAAGAGTTAAAAGTTGCCTCTGGATATTAGTCCTCCAATTAACAACCTTAATATCCCATTTCCTAAGTTCACTATTATACTTATCAAGATCAATTCGATAGGCAATTGAAATATCCCTAGCAAGTTGAACCGCCACATCTAAAGTTGCCGCCTGAATCCTATGATGAGAATCAAATACAATCTCCTCCCTAGTATTCACAGCCTTAGAGGCAAATTCTAAAAGTCCTGCCTCAAGCTCAGCATGCTGAGATATTTGTTTAAAATTCTCATCACTTAAGGTTTTCCTTAAAGATATATCATTCTTATTAATCAAACTAGCTACATTACCAGTAGGTATATTAAATCCCCTTAGGGCATCCTTCTTTAGGAACTCATCACTACTAGGTTGCTTACTAACAATCTGTTCCCTAACTTCTCCCCACTTAAGCACTTCAATATTCAAAGGAACGGAGTATGTAAAATACCCTTCAATCTTCCCATCAAGAACATCTTGTATAGTTGTACCATATGAGGCATATAAGAAGGCAATTCCAGTCGGTGCATTCCCTCCGCTAAAGATAGGCTCAATTTGGACCATCTCAGGTAAGTTAAGTACCAACTCACCTGGCATCCTAATATCAAAAAGATCAGGGGCTACAGGCTCTACTATAGTAGGTTGTGTTGGAAAATCTACCATTCTCTTATTCTTCCATCATGTACAATTATTGTATATGATACTTAGCGTGTCAAAACGACAGGCATAAGTTCAATAAACTCTAAAGTATCAACATCAACTATATCAAATGTCCAATCCTTTCCATAGACATCCCGCCCAATTACAGCCTTTCTATTATTTATGAGGTAATATCTATCCATCCCTTCCTCCGTTGTCACATGAATAGTAGGTCTACCAGCTCCACTCATTCCTAAAAATGCCGCCCGATACCTCTTCTTCTGCTCAGTTCCTTGATTTCCTGCTTCAAACTTAACTCCAGTTCTTATATTAACCCCTACATCATCGGAGCCTTCAAGGAGGTAAACTCCATCATCCTTTGCTCCATAGTAGTGTCCACCTACTTCAGCAAAAGAATTAAAGTTATAATTCGTATAAACTGAGGGGTTGAAGGCTTTAGAGGAAAGTGACCAACATTGCCAAACCTCTCCATCCAAAGTAACATCGCAAGATGTACCAATCACCTCATTTATGAAATTATTCATAGTTAAGATGCTTGATAAGGAGGTTGTTATTGAAATTGAATCAACCTGAGTTTTAAAAATATTAAGAATCGCTGTAATGGCGTCAGAGGTTGAGGTTGAATCCTGGATAACTTTATCAACAATGAGGTTATTCCCCACACTATCCACCCCTGTGATCTGCTCTGCTATTAATAGAACCCATGTCTTTAATAGGGAGTCTACAAAATCAATACTCTCATCAATAGAGCTAGTATATGTACCAATTACTGATAAGAGAGTATCTAGGGTAATTACCTCATCAACTTGATGGAACATATCAAGCTGGAAAGTAGCTACCCCAGAGGCACTAAATGAATCAGCTATTACATCAGAGATTAAGAAGTTCATCTTAGGGATATCTAAAGTAATTAAAGTATCTAAAATACTATCCACTCCATTCCAATTAGAGGTAACTCCCTCCACCAATTTAATAACGTCGAAGGCTAAGAGGGCCAATAATTTATCAGTAGAATCAACTATCCCAAGAGCATCTGCGATTGCAATTGACCACCCTACTTTTGGCATATCATCGACAAGGAGGGCCTCAATCACTAAAGGGGTAGTATTTAAGACTCTTAAAGCCTCAGTTAATGTAAGCCCCTCAAGTAGTTGCTTTTCCCAATACCAACTGGAGACATCTACAAATGTAACTGCACTAGTTGCACTTAGGTCATTTGTCTTTATAAGAACTGGAGAATCAACAACTGCTAAAGCATCTAGTGATGATTCACTATAGGTTACCATTTCTATACCTCCTTTCTAACTTATTTATATCGATGGTTAATCTAGGATTATTCCAAAAATATGACCTCTGGGGAATAGAATTCCCTATGGCATCAAATCCCTCATTTGGTATCCATAAAATTAGATGAATACTTCCATCACTATTTACATTCCTCCACTTTGAAAAGTCTCCTGTTGGAGTAAGAGGTTGAAATACTCCGGTATTAGTGACTGACGGAGTACTATTCCCTACAAATTCATACAGCATAGTATTTAGAATAGAACCCAAATATCCATAATCACTACCACTCCTACTTTCCAAAGTAGTATCTAGGTCAACAATTGCCTTTATATCAAACATAAACTGCAAAGTATCACCATTTCCATCAATTAAAGGTAGATTATTCTTCGGCTCAATACTGATAAATAGGTGAAGCCTCTCAAATGTTGGAGAGAAGTGAGGTTTTACATTCCAGGGCAGGCCATAGAATTCAACCAAATTAGGCCAATCGCCCCACCATCTACACCATCTCCTATATGATGTTGGTAATTCTAGGAAGCCAAAAGGCCCTACATTGTGCTGAAAAGAAGTCTTAAGTCTAAGACCCCCACCTATAATCTTTTCCCAATTTCTAAAACTCTTAAATTCTCCAAAAGTTGTTCCTGTTATATATTCTAAATCAGCTGGACTTGTTGGAGTAGTTGTGGGATTACAATAGTTAGCATTAACCATAGGTTGAAATGCACCATTCCCTTGTACTGTTTGAACATCCTCACCGGGGCCAGTACCTAGAGCATTCACCCCAGAGGCATTTGGACTAGAGTAGTTATCTAAGCACTTGTCAGGACAAATCCACCACACCATTAGAGGAATCCTCCCATCTCCAGAATAGGCTCTTGCTTACAATCAACCTTAGAATATCCAACTCCACCAATTATGAAGTAATCCCTATAAAGTTTAGGATTATTTTCATCTAAATTAACATGAGCATTTAGTCCTTTACTAGAGGGACAAATCCAAACAGACTTAGCCTTCAATTTCCTTGCCGCCTCACATCCACCGCAAAGGGGAAAGTTTACCATAACCTTCTCACATGTGGGGCAAGCCTTAACAATCGGCTTTCCGTTAACAGGTTTAACTACTTTATCCTTAACCCCTCCATTCACCTTTTCCCCTTTTACCTCTTGAAGCCATATCCTAGCCCTTTGAGAAGGACTAAATTCTTTATCAGGATATTTTCCCTTTACATAGCTATCAACAGCTTTCATATCTATAGGCATTAGAGTAAAGACTCCGGGCAACAACCACCAGTTTTCATAGCTGTAGTTCTTTGATCACAGGCTGGAGCTATAAGATTAGGACCACAATCTCCAACGCCACAACCTTTAGGAAGGCCAGAAAATGGAGGCACGCCAAAAAGCGTTCCACAACTTGGACAACCTGGAGGTGCTCCAAAGGCATTACCATTAAAACTTCCATCACATTTATATCCTGACCAAGCTCCAGGGGAACCAAAACAAGAAGTAGGATAGTTAGCATATGCACCATAAGCACTAGTGCATACCCCTAAATTACAACCTGGCTGGCAACATATTACAGCAAATGCGGTTGCACCACCAGTATAACAATTATTAGCCACTGATAAATTAGCTGACTGCGTAATTGTCATATCAGTAGGACATACCCAATCAGCAGTTATTATAGAATTATTAACACAATCAACATTTGTAGATGGAGGGGTAAATAGACCTGCTGAGTTTATAGTCCCACCTCCAACAACACTCCAAGTTACACCTGCCATACTAGAAGTATACTGATAAGTCCCACTACATGTTGTTATTGTAGGGCCTGAGATAGTTAAAACTCCTCCACAACCAGAAGCTGTTAAGGTTGTGGATAGAGTAGAACCACCCGCCCACGGAGGCATAGTCGCCGTTAGGGTAGCATCTGGACAAGTAATGCAACCACAAGCAGGTGGAGTAACCACATGAGAGCTATCCATAGACCAACCCACACCTACTAAAGACCAAACAATAGATGCCGTCCAGTCCTCCTGATCACACCCATACACTACACAATCTCTCAATGTAGCTATGTGGCCAGAAATCCCTGTAACCCCAACATCAATGGTTACGCCGAATTGAACTGGAACTCCATCACAAACAAATGAAGTATTCCCATCTATTGATGTAATAGTAGGATATGTAATATCCCCACAATGAGGTGCAGTTGCCCAGGGACAACTTGCAACTACTGTATCGTCCCAAAACTGCTGAAATGTAAATCCATAGCCTATCTCATCCGACGGAGCACTATAGAGATAATCAACCTCATCAGATGGATTAAAAGAATCGAAAGCACTTGATAGGCCATCTTTCGACGTCCCTATTGCAATCTTCAAACATCCTATATCAAATCCATCTATAACTCCGTTTGAATAAGTAGCATTAATGTCGTCAGAACTAGGTGGACTACCCATACTAACAGGAATGGGTAAATTTACAGGAACTTCCGGACTCTCAGAATATGAATGAGAGAATGGATTTATTAGAGTAAATGGATCCCCTGCTACAATATTAAGAAAATCAAAAAGGTACTCCATAGTGCCTCCACAGCACGGTACCTTTCCACTGACAATCCCCACAACAGCCTTAATCTCTTTCCCCTTAGCCATGACAATAACTGGCTCATCTGCTGGATTAGCAAGAGAGGGGATAAAGGAGAAGGCTTGAGAGGCTCCCTCCAGCGCCCCATTACTACGTTTGACCACATTAGGCTCACAGTGGTAGAAAATAGGTATATCTATCCCCAATATTTCTCCACCTCCTAAGTAACCTGGTAAGGTAATAGCAACATTACAAGTGTCATTTTCCTCATCTACTGATGATAAAATTCCCTCGTGATATGTTGTATCAGCTACCTCACCAAAATTACTGTGGTCAAACTTAGGCATTAGCTAGAAGTAGCAGTAAGTTGATACGTTACATTAAGGACATCTGCTGAAATGACAGCTCTAGATGCCGCAAACTTTTTAGCACAGAATAGGACACCAGTCGTCGCCGTCTTAGCCTGGCTCGACGCCAAAAATGCTCCATAGATTGTAATAGTAGCTGACATAGTATAGGCCGCTTTACTTGCTGTATTAGTCATAACTCCACCAGATGCGGCCGCATCCACATAAGCAGGTCTATTTGTCGCTGGAGTTGCATAATCTGCATCCTGGCATTCAGTAAATAAACCTAAAGCCCCAAGAGCAGTAGCGGCTGTATTTGTTGCAATAGGGGTATAATTTCCCTTAAAAATCCCAACATACCACGGATTATTCGCGGCAACTCCACCTAGTACCACATCAAGCAGATGGTTGAGTCCCTCAGTCACTACAATATTCTTACCAGTCTGGGTATGGATTAATTCCCCTTCTCTATAATGATCTAGGGTAAATATCCCCATAAATCCTACACCACTCTCCATCCTATGCTTCGCGGCATATTTAAGATCACTATCCTCTAACATTTTCTCAATAGATAAATTCATCATTCTCTCCTATGGGTTAACTTCTAAGGTAACTGTTTCCTGAAGTTTTATATCACTCCAGGATTTATC
>VAOU01038134.1_pt1 | contig 19442 bp, 14 predicted proteins | sample 3393871 | NCBI WGS metagenome assembly VAOU01 (sample SAMN08290440, study PRJNA428436) | hydrothermal vent metagenome | isolation source: Deep-sea hydrothermal vent chimney | place: Atlantic Ocean: South-mid Altantic Ridge | depth 1820 m m
ACGCTTATTGCTTCAGGAGCCACGCTTCAGCAGGCCGCCAGCCGTGGCGCAGGCGCACGAACTGCGGTGTTAATAGACAGCATCATTCTGGCTAAAATCGATGAGGACTATGATCAGTTATTGACCTGGTTCCCTTTGCTTCACAGCGCCATACTATCCCTGCCCAATGACATGGCCCAGGGTTCAGCCGAAAGTGCCGTTGGAAACGCCGAGGCAATCATGAAGGAAAAACAAACGGGAAACCCCCTTGATCAACTCAGGAAGGCGCGCCATTTTCTTACCTGCGACGGGCTAAACCTGCCTTTACAGGAGGCAATTGATGAACAATCGAAGCTCGTTTACAAAGCTGAGCACAAATCCACATCTGTTGTTCCAAAAGACTATGACAAAATCATAACCTCGCTACATAATGCTATGACTTTTACCTTGAAACAGGGTGATAAAGAAAAACAGTAATCCGTCAGCTAGTGTTTTTCATCTGCCAGGCGGATTCACCGCACTAGCTCCCGGCACCCAGGATGACAATATTACCGTTGTGTATGCACTGACAGCGGAACATAACCCGCCTTGCGTGCAATATCCTGACCACTGGCAGACAGTACATAGTCAACATATGTCTGTAACACCGGGGGTAGTTGTTTCCCGGCAGGCACATTGATGGCTATCAACAGTGTCCGGCTCATCGGGTAGCGCTTGCTGCTAATCGCATCGGCACCCGGCGTGACGGCCTGGTGGACCTTATCAGGCGCGACGGCCAGGGGACGAATACTTGCTGATCGCAGAGCGCTACTGGAAAATCCGATGGCATCAGGCTGGCTGGCAATAGCCGACTCCAACGCATCCGGGCCGGCCATGGCCTGAAAGTCAGGCAGGAAATCACCCCCACACAGCGCCACCTGTCTAAACACCTGGTAAGCCGCTGTGCTATCGTCCAGACCATAAGGCAATATACGCCCTGACTTGTCCTCAACCGCAGCGCCAAGTTGTTGCCAGTTGGTTATCGCTTTTTCACCACAACGATGGGTCTCTGAAAATATTGCATCGAGCTGCGCCAGGGTTATCTGTCGCAACGGGTTGTGTGTGTTGACATAAACCGCTACAGCATCCCTTGCCACCGGGATCAGCTTCGGAGCATAACCGTACTTGTCTCTAAACACTTCAAGCTGCGAGTGCGTAGGTGTGTTACCCAGCAGTACTACATCAGCACTGCCATTTACCAACGAGGCGATAGCCGCTTCACCACCGGCATCGCTCAGTTCAATTTCGACCAGCGGATGGGTCTGGCGAAAATCCTGCACCCACAAAGAGCTCAGATCTGCCAATGCCACGGAACCACTCAGTGTGAGTGAGCCATGCACACTTACACTGCTATCCCCTGCTACGGGTGTTGACACCGGGTTGTTACTGGCTAGTAGTGGCTGACCATTTAGCAGCAGGATAACTGCCGCGTTCAAAAACAGATTTCTGTATTTCATATTCATGTCTCCTTGGAGTCTGTAATAATTTTTATCCCGGGACCTGTGCTGGCTAGCGATGCATTTTCTTTACACCTAAACAGTAACAGTAGTGGAGCAAGCAACAGGAAACTCAGGGTCACAAACCAGTAGGCGTCGATAAAGCCGATCATACTGGCCTGCCGGCCAAGCTCATGGGCGAGCAGTTGTGCGGCCATCGGATCGGCGGCGGTAAGATGTTTGGCTGCCAGCCATTGCTGCAATGCCGGGTTGTACGGATTGATGTCGGCTCCGAGGCGGTTCCAGTTGACCTGCGTCATACGAGTGAATACCGTCGCCGCTATGGATATCCCCACGGCAGCGCCAACAGTACGCGCCAGATTAAAAATAGCCGAACCCTGATCGGTTGCGGAACGCGGCAGGGTCTCGTACACCAACGCCGACAGCGGCACGAAAATCATGCCCATCCCCAGTCCCTGTATAACACTTGGCCAGATAAACCAGCTAATCGACAGGTCAAGGTTGTACCATGTCATCGGCCAGGTACCCGCAACAGCGAACACCAGACCAACCAGTACCAGCCTGGGAGCGCCCACCCGGGTTATCAGGCGAGACACTGCGAACATGCCAATCGCCGACGCCAGTCCGCGTGGCGCCATGACCAGACCGGTGGTTTGAGCCGGGTAATCAAACAGTCGTTCCAGCATGAGTGGCTGTAATGCAATCATACCGAACAGCGCCATACCAAATCCCGCCATCATCAACGATGCAAGCACCAGATTTCGATCCTTGAGTAAATGTAGCTGTAACACGCTGTCGGGGCGCGACCAGCTACGCATGGAAAACGCGACCAGTCCCATAACAGTGGCCGCCGCCAGCGCAACAATCATACCTGAATGAAACCAGTTCTCCTGATTCCCCTGATCGAGCAGGACTTGCAGACTGCCGATTCCGAGCGCCAGCAGCAGCGCACCGATCCTGTCAGACCTCACCCGGCGACCCGGCTCCGGCTTCATTAGTTTCGATATCATCAGCAGGTTAATAATGCCAATCGGCACATTGATATAGAATACCCAGCGCCAGTCCAGATGCTGGGTAATATAGCCACCCAGTGTCGGGCCGAGTATTGGTCCAAGCATGATCCCCACACCCCACAGCGCCATGGCCTTACCGCGCTCCTCACTGGGAAAGTTATCGACCATAATGGATTGCGACAAAGGTATCACTGCGGCACCAAAACCGCCCTGTAAAAGACGAAACACGACCATCTCAGTGAGCGTATCGGCCTGCCCACATGCCGCAGATGCGGCAACAAATCCGGTGATGCTGATTAGCATCAACCGACGGCGGCCCAGTCGAGCAGCCAGAAATCCGCTCATTGGAATAAAGATCGCTTCCATGACAATGTAGGCTGTCAGCACCCAGGTTATCTGATCTGCTGTTGCGCCCAGTGAACCCATCATATGCGGTAGCGCCACATTGACGATGGTCATATCGAGAATAACCATCACCGTGGCCAGCATCACTGCGATACTGAGCGGCCAGCGTGATGCGCCAGCAAATACGGGGGTGGAAGTTGCCCCGGTCACACCACCCCTTGGGGATACGACGCAAGCATGTCATTCACCATTCCGGGTCTGACTACCGGCCGACTTTCCGAGGTCCGCAGTACCCGTGGTATCTATCGTCACGGAACAACTGGCACCGATACGCAACGGCCTGTTCTTGTCGCGGGTGATGACCTTCACTCGTACCGGAAAACGCTGCGTTACCTTGACCCAGTTGCCGGTGGCATTTTCGGGAGGCAACAGGGAAAACGATGCGCCACTTGCCGGACTTAGCGATTCAACAATGCCATCGAATGTCTTACCCGGATACATGTCTATGCGGATCGCGGCGGGTTGTCCCGGTTTAATTCGGGCAAGGTCCGTTTCCTTGTAATTAGCGTTAATCCAGAAGGTCTGATCTTCCACCAATGGAAACAACTGCTGCCCGGACTGCACAACATCACCCGGGCGTACTGAAATCTTTCCCAGTGCGCCCGATACCGGTGCCTTGATAGTGGTGTAAGAGAGATTCAGAAACGCCCGATCAAGCACCGCACTGGCTACGCTGATGCGCGCCGTGAACTCGTCCTGCACACGTAAGGCTCGATTGTGGTCGGCCTGCCCGGCTATAAGGCTAGCCTCGGCCTCGTGCAATTTATCTCGATCTGAATCCGCCTTTGCCTGTGACACAGACTTGCTTGCAAGCAGGCGTGAATCACGCCCGTACATACGCCGGGCATTATCCAGCTGCGCCTGCCGCTGGCTGATCTCCGCAGCAGCCGCCTGCACACCAGCATTGGCGGCTAACGCCTGCTGTCGCGCAAGAGCCAGTTCCGCCTGTGCTCGCTGCACCGCAATCTGGTAGGAACGAGGGTCTATTTCCATCAACAGCTGACCCTGATTTACGTTCTGGTGATCCTTCACTGGCAGCCCTGTTATCCGCCCGCTGACCTGCGGCTCAATGCGTACCACATGGGCGGTAACATAAGCATCCGAAGTATCAGGGTACAGGGCTTCATGCTGCAGAAACATATACAGTCCAGTCGCTGCCACAGCCAGTGAGACCAGTAGCAGTACCCATCTCGATCTTGTCATCACAGTTTCCCTGCAGTAGTTACATATTTATGGCAAGCCGGCATCGCGTGACAGATGAAGACAATGCGATCCGTTACCAGGTCTGTGGCAACCAGTTCTGTTCAGATTTATCCTTTAATTCTCCGACACGTAAAAGGGTATCGTTCTTGAAATAATAAGGTAGCACCGGCAGATTGAGCGGTGCCGGCATGCTTTTGAATACCCTGCCAGACAGGTCATAAAGCGAACCGTGGCAGGGGCAATAAAAGCCACCCGGCCATTCAGGACCAAGGTCCGCCGGCGCAATATCCGGGCGATAGGTAGGCACGCAACCAAGATGAGTGCAAATGCCCACCACCACAAAGTATTCTGGTCTCAAGGAACGATACCAGTTAACTACCTCAGTACCATATTGTTGCAGTTCCTTCGATTCCGGGTCCCGAAGCCGTTCCACCAGACTGGATTTCTGCAAGACTTTGAGTTGCTCCGGTGTCCGGTGCAACACCCACACCGGACGACCACGCCAGGGCACGGTGATCATCGCTCCCGGTTCCAGTTTACTGATATCTACGTCAATCGGTGCTCCGGCTGCGCTGACCGCATCGCTGGGTTCCATTGATTGTATGAAGGGAATCGCAAATGCAATAAGACCTCCTCCACCAACGACGGTGGTTGCCGCAACCAGAAAACGACGTTTACGTTTATCTACTGTATCCTCTGCCATATTGGCCTCCGGTTCATACTCATTCTTAAAGTAAACGTTTGCTACTTTTTGCGTGCACAGCCACCCGATGTACACACGCGCCATGAGCGACCATCACGCTGTAACAGCTCGTCGGCGGCTGAAGGCCCCCATTCTCCAGCGGCGTAATTTGGAAAATCGCGTGGTGGCAGTGCGCTCCACACATCGAGTATCGGCTCCATCAACTGCCAGGCGGTCTCGATAATATCGGCGCGTTTGAACAAAGTGGGGTCACCCTGCATGCAATCGTATATCAGTGTTTCATAACCGGTACTGGGCTCGTTGCCAAAATAATCGTCGTAACTGAAATCCATTTCCACCGGACTTAACTGCAAGGCCTGACCGGGCACCTTGGCGTTAATACCAAGACTGATGCCTTCGCTGGGCTGTATGCGCAGTACCATGACATTGGGTTCTACGTGTTTATCTTTAAGGATCGAGCGTTTAAATGCTGCATTGGGTGCATGTTTGTACTGGATCATAATTTCGGTAAAACGTCCGGGCATGCGCTTTCCTGTGCGCAGGTAAAAAGGCACGCCGGCCCAGCGCCAGCTATCGATCATCAGACTGAGCGCAACAAATGTTTCGGTATGTGAATCAACATCAACACCCGGTTCCTGACGATAGGCCGATACACGCTCACCATCAGCCATCACCCCTGTGTCGTACTGGCCACGCACGGTATGGGTTAGCACCTCTTCCGGTGTCATCGGCTGAATGGCGCGCAACACCTTGGCCTGTTCATTCCTGATTTCATTGGCATCAAAAGAAATAGGTGGCTCCATAGCGATGATGGTTAACACTGCCAACAAGTGGTTGGGGATCATATCGCGCAGCGCACCGGCACCTTCGTAGTAACTGGCACGGTTTTCAACGCCCAGCGGTTCGGCCACGGTGATCTGTACATGATCGATGTAGCGTCGATTCCATATCGGTTCGATAACACCATTGGCAAAACGAAACGCAAGAAAATTCTGTACGGTTTCCTTGCCAAGATAATGGTCAATCCGATACAACTGTCGCTCATCAAATACCTTGAGTAACTTCAAGTTCAGATCACGGGCGGATTGCAGATCATGCCCGAAGGGTTTTTCAATCACCAGTCGGCGCCAGTGACCTTCTGGCTCTGTAGCCAGACCCGTAGCGGCAATTTGCTGCGCGATGTCACCAAAGAAGGCAGGTGGTGTCGCCATGTAAAACAGGTAGTTACCCGGTGTCTGGCATTGATCATCCAGCTCACCCAGTTTCTGCGCCAGTGCCTGATATGCCGCCGGATCACGAAAATCACCCTGTAGATAGTGGCAGCATTTGATCAGGCGGTCCCAGACATCCTGTGAATAATCACCATCGAGGTGTGCACGACTTTCGGTATTGAGCAGTTCACGGTAATCATCACTACTATAATCCTCCCGACTGACACCCAGTACTGCAAAGTTTTCCGGCAGCTGGTTTGCCGCAGACAGATAAAAAAGAGCAGGAAACAGTTTGCGTTTGGCCAGATCGCCGGCACCACCGAAAATTACCATAATGCAGGGAGGGGCTGGAACCGTATCCGTCTGAGTATTAGTAGGTAACATGTTGCATCAATCCATATTCCATATATATAACCATCTTACACCTGACCACCTTTCAGTGCATCTGCTACAGCATCGAGTAATTTTTCGTAGGCGACAACAAATTTATCCAGGCCTTCGGTTAGCAACGTATCAGTCACATCATCCATCGAAATACCTTCGGCCTCCAGCGCCGCCAGATCGGCCTGAGCCTGATCCAGGTTAACTTCCAGTTGTGCCTGAGCCGAACCATGGTCACGAAAGGCATCCAGGGTTGACGGTGGTACGGTATTGACTGTATCGGACCCGATCAGAGACTCAATATAGAGCACATCGCTGTAGGCTGGATCTTTGGTGCCGGTACTGGCCCACAACAAACGCTGACTTTGAGCACCACCCACAGCAAGCGTCTCCCAACGCGGACCACTGAACAGGGTTTTGTATTGCTGGTAGGCTAGTTTGGCATTGGCGACAGCTGCCTTGCCCTTGAGCGCCTGCAGGCGGGCAGCATCTTCAGTTCCTGTAGCGGCCTTAATTTTTTCATCCAGTAACCGATCGACGGCACTTTCTACACGACTGACAAACAGGCTGGCCACACTGGCAACCTTCGACAGGTCACCACCGGATTTATCCAGGCGTTCCAGACCACGAAAAAATGACTCAACGACTTGCGCGTGTACCTTGCGTGAAAAAAGCAATGTGACATTGACGTTGATCCCTTCAGCTAACAAGGCTTCAACGGCGGGTAAGCCAGCCTTAGTAGCCGGCACTTTAATCATCAGGTTGTTGCGATCAACCGTACGCCACAGATAGTGTGCGGCCTTGATGGTTCCCTCGGTATCATGAGCCAGCCGTGGCGAAACCTCCAGACTCACATAGCCGTCTCTACCTCCGCTGGCCTGGTAAACCGGTTGCAGGATATCCGCAGCCGACTGAATATCAGCAATAGCCAGTTGTTTATAAACAGACTCGGCATCACTGTCGCCCTGCTTTGCCAACTCACTAATAGCTTCAATGTAGTCATCGCTACCGGCAATCGCCTTCTGGAAAATGGAGGGGTTTGATGTCACCCCTTTTACACCATCGTCTTCAATCAGCCGTTTGAGACCACCACCTGTTAGCAGGCTGCGACGAATATTGTCCAGCCATACTGACTGACCGGCTTTTTCCAGTTGCCTTATCGGGTTCATAGTTTTTCCTTTTAGATAGTTAGACTATAAATATAGACCCTATGCGTTACACACAGGTCAAGTCCGGAAGATAACAGCTCTGCCATATAGTCAGTTAGAGAAAATGAGGTTGCTTGCATCATAGTTCCGGGGTAAATGACCAGGTGTACCCGCAATAGGGCGTATTAACGGGCAAGCCGCACCACTGCCTCATATGCTACTGAACCTCGCACACTTTAGTGGACACTGATAATCAGAGATCGCAGATCTCTCAAAAGAGTGCCTCTATGACAGAAAACATACTCCCTGGTAGCGGCCTTTCGCAAGGATTAATTGTGAATAGACCTGAAGAATATATAATCCAGGTACTATTGGCAATAGCATCTGATGTATGGAACACCGTGAATTTAAGGCAGGCACAGGAGATTCGAATTGTTACAATCACAAACAACGAACAGAATTTTCCAGCCAGATCGCTTGTTACCGCTTATGTATGATCGTAAGATAAATCTCGTAACTATCTGGACGCCAAAAATCACGACAGGGAAATAGCATGACCCAGAATATATATATTGCCGGCGCAGGGCAAGGCAGTGGCAAGTCGGTGATCATACTGGCAATGATGGAATTATTGTCGGGCCATGCAGGTATAGTCGGGTTTTTCAGGCCAGTCATTCGCTTTGATAATAATCGGGACAGTCTCATCGATCTGATATCAGATCGATTTCAGCTCAACTGGCCCCACGATATGCTGTACGGCTGTACAGTCGATGAAGCAAGCGAATTGATAGCGAATGGTCAGTATGATGAACTACTGAAAAAGATCCATGAACAATACAAGGCCCTGTCTGATCAGTGCGACCTCGTGTTATGCGCCGGGACAGATTATTCAGCTGGTCACTCTACTCTTGAATTCGACTTCAACGCGGATCTGGCAAACAACCTGGGATGTCTGATCGTACCTGTGGTGCGTGGCACAGGACGCAGTACATCTCAAATTATACACGCCACTATCAGCTTTCAAAAATCCCTGCAGGAACGTGACTGTGATCTTCTGGCTACAGTGGTCAACAATGTAGAACCGGCACAGGTCGATGCTCTCAGGACTGAATTTGGTAAAACACCAAAACAGGATGCGCCGCTTTACGTAATTCCCTCTGAACCTTCATTGGCGAAACCAACCGTTGGAGATATCGCACGCAGCATGCAGACTACGGTGCTCAGTGGCGATGCCGAGCACCTTAACCGCCAAGTATACCATTACAAGATTGCAGCCATGCAGGTGCCGGACTTCCTGAATCATCTGGAAGAAGGCAGCCTTGTGATCACCCCGGGTGATCGTTCCGATATTATTCTGGCCTGCCTGATGGCCTATTCTTCGACCGCTTACCCACAAATTGCCGGCCTGCTGCTAACTGGCGGACTTGATCCTGCACCACAACTAAAACAGCTGGTTGCCGGCCTGGGCCAACCGCCTTTTGCGCTGCTGTTAACTGAGCGCGACACATTTGCTACAGCAACTGAAATCGCCCAGGTGAATGCCGTACTAACATCAGATAATGAACACAAAATCGCAGCCGCGTTAGGCATAGTAGAAGCCAATGTGGATGTACCTGAACTAAAACAGAGGATAGCCACCACTCACTCTACCCGGGTTACCCCGCTAATGTTCGAGTATGAATTGCTACACCGTGCCAGATCCCAGAGGTGTCACATAGTTTTACCGGAGGGCAGCGAAGAACGCATCATGCGGGCTGCTGAAATTCTTGTGTTACGTGACATTGCGAAACTGACCCTGCTCGGAGACCCGGAGGTGATCAGCTGCAAGGCACAGGCACTGGGCCTGAATCTGGACAAGATCAACGTCATTGATCCGCTAAATTCTGAATATCGCAGACAGTATGCTGAAACATACTATCAGCTGCGCCAGCACAAGGGTATCTCGCCAGAGATGGCCTTCGATACAATGGCTGATGTCAGCTACTTCGGTACTATGATGGTCCACCTGGACCACGCCGACGGTATGGTATCCGGTTCAGTTAACACCACTCAACATACTATCCGTCCGGCATTCGAAATCATCAAGACCCGCCCCGGAGCCGCCATCGTTTCCAGTGTCTTCATGATGTGTCTGGAAGACCGGGTACTGGCATATGGTGACTGTGCGGTCAATCCGGATCCTGATGCCGGACAGCTTGCCAGCATTGCGATAAGCTCGGCCGATACAGCGCGCATGTTTGGCATCGAACCACGCATCGCCATGCTGTCTTATTCCACCGGAAAATCCGGCAAGGGCGGGGCCGTGGAAAAGGTGAGAGAGGCCACCAGGATAGCCAGGCAACTCAGGCCAGACCTCTTGATCGAGGGTCCCATACAATACGATGCAGCGGTAGATGCATCGGTTGCCCGCACCAAGCTACCAGACAGTGAGGTAGCCGGCAACGCCACCATCTTCATCTTCCCTGACCTCAATACGGGTAACAATACCTACAAGGCAGTACAGCGCTCAGCTGGTGCCGTGGCCATAGGGCCTGTTTTGCAAGGTCTGAATAAACCGGTTAATGACCTCAGCCGGGGCTGCACAGTAACGGATATCGTCAACACGGTTGCCTTAACCGCTATACAGGCACAGGGAATGGGACAGCCCTGACAACAACCCTGCTTCTCCATACCAGAACAGAACCATTTACATCCAGATCTTACCTTCAGCCGAGCTCGATAATTTCCAGTCGTTGATTTACATCCGGGTGTTTCTCGGAAGGTCCCTGTACCAGCAGTACCAGGCCGTTATCGACACCTTCTGCCTTTAGCCATTCCCTGCAGAAGGGATTCCAGTCTTCAAGGTCACGCTCAACCAGTACCGGGTTAACCCCGTAGGAAAACTGCAGTGCCTGGCAGGTAGATGGCTCTGCCGTGAACGCAGTAATCCAGACCGGCAATCTAAAACGGGCAACGTTGCGCGCTGTGTCACCGCTGATGGTGGGAACAATCAGTCCCGTAGGTGTAATCCGCTGCAGGGTGAGCTCCACACTCAATGCAATAAGGTCCACCACGCTGACATTCCCGTCACGCCCGTAGCTCTTCAGTGCAGCCTGCATTTCCCACGTTGTGCGATGGGGCTCAGTCTCCTTCGCAATTGCTGCCAGCATGCCAACCGATTCCACAGGGAACTCGCCCATCGCAGACTCTTCCGAAAGCATGACGCAGTCCGTGCCATCCAGAATGGCATTGGCCACATCTGTGGCTTCCGCTCGACTTGGACGACTGTTCTTGACCATAGAAGCGAGCATTTGGGTTGCGGTAATCACCGGTTTACCCAGGCGAACCGCTATGCTCATCAGTGACTTCTGAACGATAGCCATCCTCTCGATCGGTATCTCCACACCCAGATCACCACGTGCTACCATGATGCCATCGGCGGCATCCAGGATGCCGTCGATCTCATCCAGCGCCTGGCTTCGTTCTATTTTTGCGATAATAAAGGGTTGATAATCAATTGCATCTGCCGCCTGTCTAACTGACTCAACATCGTTTGCATTGGCAACAAAGGACTGACTGAGCGCATCTACCCCAAGTTCTTTGGCAAACTTCAGGAACTCATGGTCCTTATCGGTAAACGCACTGATGCCAAGATCTATACCAGGCAAATTCAAACCCTTGCGCGACCTCAGCTCACCACCAACCAATACCTGACAATACACCTCCCGCCCTTCTGCACGTACAACCTGCAAATGGATAATGCCGTCATTCAGGAATAGTCTATCGGCTGGTTTTACTACTTCGGGTAACTGGCTAAAACTGACAGAAACACGATCCTTGTCACCCAAAATATCTTCGGTTGTCAAGGTGAAATCATCACCGGCCTTCAACAATAACGGTTCCTGTTTCAGGTGGCCAATACGCATTTTAGGCCCGGGCAAATCTCCCATAATCGCCCCCTTGCGCCCGACCGCCGTTGCGGCTTCTCTTATATTTTTTACACTAATCGCGTGAGAATCAAAATCCCCGTGTGAAAAATTAAGCCTGGCGACATTCATCCCGGCGAGGATCATACTTTGGAGAACTTCCGGTGAATCAGAAGCCGGTCCTATGGTACAAACAATCTTTGTCTTTTTAGTCATCATGGCTTGTTGCTCTTTATGTAATACTAATTTCATTCAAGTATCATGAAACATCATTTCAACGAACCGTCTACAGGTTTGCATATTGTTCCATATACAAGACTGCATCATCTTTACTCAACTTGCTGGCACAGCAAAAACAAGGACAAAACCAAGGATAAGCGCAATCAATACAAAACGAGTACGCTCACGATGGTTACGACATACAGAAAATGCCACCAGACACTGTAGCAGGTAATAAAATGCGAAGGCGCGTGACGCCAGGGTAATAATTTCGAAAGTTGAACTGGTCCATGCCAGCGCCATTGCACTCACACCAATAAATAAATACCCCCAGCGTGCATTGATACGTTGTTGACTTGCTTCTCGCATATTGGCGGCAGCCGCAATCGTATCAGCCACGGCAGCCGAAAACTGTGACAGGCTGGCAGCCACTATCAAGGGTATTGGCAAAAGTACTGAGGCCGTCGCGGCCAACGTGATCAAACTGTTGTCAACATAATTCCCGTTTAACACTGACACGATGGGCAACGCCAGCAATACAAACAGCACATAGATACTGAGTGAAAAATATTGAGACCAGCGAGCGGCACGAATTCGTGTATCTGAGTCGAAATATTTACCCAGGTAACGTGTTGTTTCAAAACCCTGTACAACAATAAGCGTGCCCGCCACGATGGTCGCAATCTCCCATGCACTACGTTCCGGCATTTCAGGTAAAGTGAAGTAGTGCTGCGTCAAAAACTGATTGGCATCATAGACACCAAACATTATGAGCAAGAGGAAAAGAATCAGTATCGTCACATATAGCGCCCATCGCTCAAGATTCTCAAGTGGCTTCAGACCACCAAACAGACCGATGATGGTAATAACAGCAATGACAATGGACGTTAAAATACTTTTATTAAGGTCAGTGTCGAGCTCAAAGCTGACCAGAACAAAGGTAGAAAGAATATGAATATATAAACACACCGAGACCACATAAGCTGCAACCAGCGCCAGGTCTGAAATTCGTTCAACAACAACCGTAAACTGATTCTCGCTTTTCTCCAGCACTGGCTCTGCACAAAGTATATTGTGTCGGACTATGCCACCGACCAGAAAAGCAACCAGAGCTACCACAGCCATAGCGACCCCGGCATATGGGCCAACGGCACTGGCCAGGACAGGTACAACCACAAGAAAACCACTGCCGAATATTGATGCCAGTGGTGTGCTCATGGCGGGAACAATACTTTTGACGGTCGCGACCCTTTCTTTATTGCAGGTTGCCTGGCTGGATTGTGGATTCAATCGTGTAGATCCTGTTATCGAAAACGTTCCGATATTTTCTATTACTCCATTAAAGATAACATAAACCTGAACGTTACTTATTGCATTAACCAATAGCAGGCACAGGGCTAACAATTGCTTCATTTGAACACGAAAGCCGACCACTCTGGCGTAATCTTGCAAAACTCTATATTTGTAGTATTATTACATAATATACTGTATATGGAGTAAAGTTCCATGCTGAACACTGGACATATTCATGAGCAGCAAGACCCCAAACGCATTGCCAGTACTGCTTTGCAGGCTTTTTTCAACCTGTCCGAAAGCTGGAAACTGTCCGTATCTGAACAAAGAACACTTTTAGGCTCCCCACCTGAATCAACCTTCTTTAAATGGAAAGCAGACAAGTCAGCCGGCCGTTTGAATAAAGATGCTTTAGACCGAATCAGCTACCTGCTAGGCATCTATAAAGATCTGAATATCCTGCTACCGTCTGTACGCGCTGCTAATGAGTGGATTCGAAAACCAAATAATGCCCCTCTTTTCAATGGGCAAAGCGCTCTCGAAAGAATGGTAGCCGGCAGCGTGGTTGATCTGGCTGATACTCGACGTTATCTCGATTCACAACGAGGAATGTAGTGCAGACACCCAAAACCGTATTGCTCAACTGGAAGCAACAATACAGAATCATCTCTTCTGAATTTCCACCGATAAATTTTTTTGAACAACTGGTCGACCCGGATCTCATGGATGAGCTTTATTATATTGAGTCCCTCACAAACGAAAGACTGAGACACGAGGCCGGCGATATTGCCATGGTACCGACCGAGGATCGCATCAGCGGACCCGGTTCATCCGCGATAATGGCTGCATTCACTCACATAAGTATCAATCGCCCTAGCCGGTTCAGTAACGGGAGTTATGGCGTCTACTACGCAGCCAAAAGTCTGGCCACTGCGATAGAAGAAACAAAGTTCCACCGCGCAATATTTCTTGCCTACACAAACGAAGAGCCAGGTGAGATTGATATGCGCGTCTACATAGGTGAAGTCCTGAAGCCTATGCATGATATTCGTATAAAAGGATATGAATCACTTCATAACCCTGATGACTGGACACCTGGCCAGGCCTTTGGGCAAAAGATGCATGAATCCAGCTCATGGGGGCTGGTATACAACTCTGTGCGAGATCAGGGAGGTCAGTGCATTGCCGTATTCAGGGCACCAGGAATTTCCATACCCGTACAGGGTGCTCATCTGTCATATGTCTGGAATGGATCTACGATTACCGATGTATTTGAAAAAAATCGTCTGGAATAGACACATATAAGATACGTCATGAAAAATCACACTGGTATTCGAAATGCATATTGACATGCGATTTAATATCATTCCCGCATGCTGGAGGTCGTGGTTATTGCCGGAGAAAACATACTAACAAGAATATAAGTGTTTAACATAGGGGGCAGGTTTACTGTTCGTTAACAACTGAATCTAACTACCAACCTGAAATCCCGGTTTAATATTAGCCAATCGCTTTTGAAGAAAATACATACTGATCCGTTCCTGTTCTAAACGAATATGTTTTCCGATCACGTCGTTTTGCAATTCAACATATAAATTCTGCTCTGCTTGATTCAGGTTTAATAATGTTGCCACACAACGTTTATCTTCTGGTTCAGTTACCCAAAGATTTTGAAATGTTAATAATGTTTTACGATCCATCAAAAAAGACTTTGCCTTGGTAAAGTATGATCGTAATTGTGACAGTATGGAAAACCCATGGGTGTCGATATCGCCCCAGTACAATATCTCCCTATCTCCAAGCCAGTCAACTGTTGCGAGGGAACTGACGCCATAGCCCAAACCAAATATAATGATTGCGCCTTTTACCGGTGGGAAACTCAGGCCATTGGTTTTATTTTCAGTGATGTATATTTGTTTACAGGGTAAGTCAAGCTTCCTGAACTGGCTTATTGGAACACTGATATCTGTCAGTCCAGAATCACCCGCTAACCTGGCATCCAGGATTCTAAAACGAATCAATGGTTCATCATACTTAAGCCCATAACGGCGTTCAAAACCGTGACTGGCAAGACCTTTAACCTCTGAATCAATGGCCTCATCTGGTAATAGCTGATCCAGTAATTCTCGTAAAATACCCTTGTTTTGTTCGACGAACTTGCTATCTACCCCGGCTATGTCTAGCTCACGGGTGTAATAACCCGGTCTGGGGTTATCCTGAAAGTATTTACAAACCATCATCAGTTGTGGCCAAACAGCTTGATGTTCCAGACATTTTAATGGTTTTTTCTCCAGCCATGCCCTTAATGCGGGTTGATCCTGTAAAGTTTGCTCAATCAACTTCTGGAAACATATATATTCACGTTGTTTACCGATAAACTTTAAAAACTCCTCATTAGAGGAAAAATAAATTCGGCTGGGAAAATACTGCTCCCCCAATTGTTGATGATTGCTTTGTTTATATTCAATAGAGTAGCCATAACCAAGATGGTCTTTGCTGGCGTTAACCAGACCCTTCATCCACGCGCGCACTATCGAAAAATCATCGATCGCTTTTCTGGCCGTGACTTTACGGAAAGGAATGTCGAGAGGAAATATCGATTCACCTGTCAAGCTGGCTTGTAAAAAACGCTGGCTATCCCATACCTTCAGGGCCTTTTTTTTGATTTCAGTGGGTGATATCATCTGTTAACGCTGCTGGTATGCCAGTTTCTCCTCTTTGTATTCTTTAACCGTAAGATTGCGAATGACGGAATTTTTTCCCTCCTCGTTATCTATAAAATGGACAGCACGAATATAGTCTTCAATAATATGAATCTTCTGCAAAGGCGTGACAATGAGCAGTTGTAAATTGAGTTTTTTAAATAATTCCAGCCCATAACGCGTGCTTTCATCGGAGCCTCTGCCGAAGGCTTCGTCTATGACGACAAAGCGGAATGAGCGAGACTGGGTGGCGCCCCACTCCAGCCCAAACTGATAGGCCAATGCAGAAGCCAGAATGGTATAAGCCAGCTTTTCTTTTTGCCCACCTGATTTGCCGGAAGAATCAGAATAGAATTCTTTTTCAGTATCATCTTCTTTCCAGCGCTCGCTGGCAGAAAAAACAAACCAGTTACGCACATCAGTCACTTTACGGGTCCATTTGCGATCCTGGTCCACTTGTCCCTCACGGCCGTTAAAGCGATCAATAATTGACTTTACTTGCATGAATTTTGTTTCATTATAGATATCAATATCATCCAGGCTATGTGCCAGGCAGGCTTTCATGTCTTGTTGAAAATCTCGTACCTCTACATCCTGGGTCTTGTCCAGTAACAGTTTAATATAGGTTCCGGAATTATATTCAATCTCCCCTAGCGAGATATTTATGGTGTCAATCTTTTCCCTGATTTCCTGCCTTTCCTTGTCTAACTGGTTCTGGAACAGGGCAATACTGTTAATCGTACCTTCATTAAGCAGTTGCTTGAAACGATCTTCGTGGTGAGGGAGATCCTCGGTTTGCAGGGTAGTTAACATGGCGGAATAATCGTCAACCGCATCCAGACTGGCATCTACTTCATTGGTTTCCGCTTGATATGTATCATTGTAAACCTGCATCTGCCTGATAATACTCCCTGTCAACCCGGTGAGCTTTGATCTGCTGTTATCCAGTTGTGTTTGAATATACGATCGCACCGCTGTTTGGCTTTTTTCCAGATTTTTAAGCGTTAATATTTTGTCCGCTAATGCCAGTTGCTGATATTTTGTTACTTCCGGGAAAAACGCTTCACGTTCGGCCTCGGTTAAAAGCAAGATCAACTGCTCCGCTTCCTCCCTTTCTGCTTGCCTGTCTTTACGTTGCTGTACCAGGCCACCTTGCTTACCACCAAGACTTTCCCTGATTTCTTCCTTATCGTGTAATTCAGTCAAAGTTGCCTGCAACTGACTCCTGAGTGATTGCAATACATCTGAACTTTTTTCTATTTCATTTTTTTCTGCTTCCATCGTCTGAATCTTTTGCGCAATGGCTTGCCAGTGTATCTCCATAAAATGTTTGATTTTCAGTAAATCACGAATGTTGTCACGCCGGGTATTCAAGCCTTGCTGTTTTTTTTCAAGACTGGTGAAGTGACTCTCTGCCTGTGATTTTTGCTGCAGTAACTGTAATAGTTCCGTTTCCAGTGTTTGTATCTTGTTTACGTTACTCCAGCCCAGCACATAATGACGCCGATCATGTACGGAGCGGCGATCATCCTTTTCATGCCGTTGTCCAGCGGATTTAATCTGACCATTTTGAGTTATCGCTCTGGGAAAACGGCGGAAATCTTCTATTGAGTCACAACAGACATAATCAAAACGCCTGCCCAATTCCTGCTCCAGCCAATTGTAAAATTCGCTATCCGACTTGATCCGTAATTTCCGTACCAGGGAACAGGGGCCCTGATCATAATGTTTAGGTGATTCCTGCTTGTCCTGTACTTTGAAATACACCAGTCGCCCCTTAAGATGAGTGCGGTCGACGTAGTGACTGACCGTGGCATAAAGATGTTCCGGTACCAGCAGGCTTAAACCAAAATTATGTAATACCCTTTCGACAGCGCCTTCCCATTCACCCTCTGATTCATCTATTTGCAGTAACTCACCCACAAATGGAAGTTCATTTTCATCCAGCCCCAGTGTTTCAGCCAACTCACGCCGGATGGTCAGATTTCTTAACGGGATATTAGTCTTGCGTGTCTTGAGTGAATCCAGTTCTTCGTTAATCTGCTTGTTCTGGGCATCTATCTCTTTGATGGCGATTCGGGCATCCACAGAATCGTTTTGCAGGGCAGTGATTATTTTTTCAACCTCGCGCAGCAAATTGTCGGCTTGCTGGCGGTTATGGTAAAAGTCATCCTCATGACGGACCTTTTGCAGTGAAATTACTTCAGCATATTCATGGTACTGTTTACAGGTATCCCGTGTCCGATCCCGCTCCTGTTCCAGACGGGCAATATCCTGTTCCAGTTTCTGTAACCGGCCACCACCCTGGTCATCTATACTGGTCTTGAGGTTGCTTTCCTGTTCCCGTAAATAGCTAATTTCATTTTTTAATAACTCCAGACGACTTGCCGTCTTCTGGATGTCCAGTTCCAGCTGGTCAATATGCTGGTCAAGTAATTCCAGCTTGTGCGCCGCGAAGCAGGACACCAAAGCGTCACGACATTTCCGTAATTCTGCTATTTCCGAATCCAGCTTTTTATAACGCTCACCATCTGTTACCAGTGGTTTTAATTTATCAATCTGGTTTTTCGCTTTCAATACTGCTTCATGCGCACGATTCAGGTTATCAAAATTGCACCGAAGTTCGTTGATGCGGCCATCCACCTCATTTTTTGAAAGCATGTGAGTGCGCACAAAATCAGTAAGATTGCCTACTGATTTCATCGATACCGTTTGATAGAACAGGTCCAGTGCCTGCTCATTGTTGATGCCAAACAAGTGTCGAAAACGGTTGCTGTATTCCTTGAAATTATCCAGCACCGTCACATGCTCCATGCGACGCAACTGTTTCTTCAAGTTCAGGATATCGCTGCCAAACCCGCTGAAATGTTCTGTGATACTTAAGGCTGTTTCAGAAATGACAAAATAACGTTCCGGATTGTGTTTTTGATCCTTGAGCCAGAATACCTGTGCCAAAGTAACCCGTTGATCGAAGCCACGATTGTAAAAATGGCCCAATAAGACAGTGTAGCTATTTTCATCCCGCAGCGCGACTGCTTTGGCGGACTGGGTGGTATCGTCTTTCTCGCTTTTATATTCACCGCGAATATAAGAGTACAGCGTCCGCTCCTTGTTTTCGGCACCAGCGGCCTTGTTGTAGGTAATACGGTGATGCGGCACCAGTAGAGTCGTCACTGCATCCACTAGCGTGGATTTGCCCGAACCGATGTCACCCGTCAATAGGGTGTTATGACCATCCGGTTCAATATGCCAGACATCGTGGTTGAAGGTGCCCCAGTTCAATACCTCCAGACGCTGCAGCCGGAAACCGGCTACCGCGTCATCCGCAGCAAGATCAAACTGTTGTGTCTGCATAGGTCTGATATTCCGTTAACTTCTGATCGAACTCTCCAAGCCAGCTGGCATCGACCATGGCACGTATAATACGGCGCACTTCATAACCTTCATCGTCACTTTTCAGGCGACGCAGGAAGCCATACTCTACGAGTTTGTTGATATGACTGTCTATCTGCCCGACTATTTTAGCTTCGTTACTCTTTTCCGGCAGAAACACCTGTAGCATGTCAACGATCTGCTCACGACTCAGGATCAGGCGTGTTTCACCCCCGGCTGTATCCAGTTCCATCAGTTTTTTACGTAACAACACGCATAACAGACTCACTGGGTAACTGAATGACCGCCGCTGGATCAGGCGAGGTAGCGCCGGTCTTTCTTCATCTGTGTTACCGGATTCTGGTTGCTGACGCAAAAAGGCATAACCTTCGGTTTCGTCTACAATCACTTG
>VAOU01038900.1_pt1 | contig 19434 bp, 15 predicted proteins | sample 3393871 | NCBI WGS metagenome assembly VAOU01 (sample SAMN08290440, study PRJNA428436) | hydrothermal vent metagenome | isolation source: Deep-sea hydrothermal vent chimney | place: Atlantic Ocean: South-mid Altantic Ridge | depth 1820 m m
ATTATAATAATCATTTAACCGCCCATAGAGAAAATGGTGGTTTTCTACCATCAATATGTGACTTTGATAGTAATCAAGATGAAGCTAGTTGGATTGCGGACACAATTCTAGAACGAAAAGAGAAAGATATTCTTTTCAAAGATATTATGATATTAGTTCGCTCAGGGTTTGATGCAAAACCTATAGAGGCTGAATTGATTCAGAGAGAAATTCCATATTATTTCATTGGAGGGACAAGCCTTACAAAATCAGCCCATGTTCGTGATGTACTATCTCTTTTGCGGATTGTAAGGAATGAGCAAGATGATTTAGCTTGGATGCGTTTTTTAAAGCTATGGCCTCGAATTGGTGAAAAAACTGCTGAGAAATTAATAAATAGCTTTTATGAAAAGACTGAAAAACAAGCTGTAGATGTGTTGTCTGAAAGCATAGGCTCTTCTCACAATGCCATTACATCGATTAAGTTGACAGATTCTAATAAGCATATTCCAAAATTATGTATATCTAATGCAGTGCAATCTCTTACGCCAATTCTGAAAGAAAGATATGATAAATGGAATTATCGTTACCAAGATTTGAAGCTGTTAATCACTGTGGCTGAAAAGTACAAAACCATAAGTGATTTTATTGATGCATTTACACTTGAACCAATGACAAGTACAGAAATAGAAAAATTAGAAAATGATGATGCCGTTTTAATGATTACAGTTCATAGTGCAAAAGGCACAGAAGCACCAATTTGTTTTGTTGCAAACGCAAAACAAGGTACATATCCTCATGTTCGTAGTTGTGGTGATATTGACTCAGAGGAAGAAGAGAGAAGAATACTTTATGTGGCACTTACTAGGGCAAAAAATGAACTATTTATCACCAGATCAACTGATTATAGAAGTGGCTTCTATGTGCAAAATAAACCAACTGAAGGAGAAGAATATTTTTTGTCTGAAGTTCCTGATGAATTGGCAATGAAAGAAGTTCATGGTTGGAATCCAGATTATTCAAGCGGGCTATCGTCACTTAAAGATGTGTATTAAAAAGCATAACAAAAACATGCACTCGGAAATAGAAGGGGGACGGAGTTTAAATAATAAGATAATTAACCATCTAGAAAAACAGAAACTAATAACGGGTCAAGCCTTTTTACAATGTAAAGAATCGATCAGTTGTAAAGTGAACGAATAATTCGCAATCGAAATGATCAATAACTCAACCTTTATACATAGTCAAATAGGCTTGACCCCAGTCTGTGTAACACTTACAGACACCATCGTACTCAACAAGGACAGGTCTTATGCGGTATGGAGGTTCATGCAAGAATGACTTCGACTAAGGTGAAAAAGTGGTCGCAGCGTGTAACCGAGGCTAGCGATGCTCTCGATCTCGAAACAGGCGTGTTCACGTACGATGACCCTCGGCGGATAGCTGAATCCCTTAAACGTTCCGCTGAGCGCAGTCGACGCCGCAAGGCCGACCCGTTCCGCTCTGCGATGTCGATGCTGACGTTCTACATCAATCGGGCGGGTAAGAAGCTCCCGACGGCTCGACGAAATCAACTCGAGGAGGCCAAAGATGAACTGCGGGACCTCTTCGGAAAGCCACGCCAGGGGATCCAGGTATCGCATCGCGAGCGAAGATAAGCTGTGCCGCTTCGAGATCGATGAATGTATGTCACCGTGAACGCATAACGGGTCGAACGCATAACGGGTCAAGCCTATTATACAATGTAAAGAATCGATCAGTTGTAAAGTGAACGAATAATTCGCAATCGAAGTAATCGATAACTCAACCTTTATACATAGTCAAATAGGCTAGACCCCTGTCTGTGTAAATTCAGATTTTATCTAAATTTATGAATAAAAAAATCGAAATAGCAGTCCAACGTTTAAATCAAGTCTTACCTTTGAAAAAAAAGCAGGAACAATGTAATTCAAAAATTAAGACTCTCCATCAACACATACTTTCATCATTTGTCACTAGAGGGCGCATTCTTACAAAACCGGAAATGAGTGAATATGTAGATAGCATAGAAGATGCTTTAAAAATATTAAGCGAAAAAGAATTGGTGGTTTTAACTGATGACGGAATTCCTCTCGGTGCATATCCATTTATAATGGAAAATCGCGAAACAAAAATTCAAGTAAACGGATTCCAGATAAACGTTATGTGTGCATTAGATGCTTTAGCTGTTAGTTTTATGTACGATGTAAGAACACAAATCAATTCTCATTGTCGAATTACAGGCCAAGCTATTTGCATAAAACAATCAGGTATGCATATCTTAAATCACAGTGAGGCTGATAAAATCTGTGTCTGTATAGATTGGAGTGCAATTGAGAAAGATGTAAAATGTGCCGATAGCTTATGTATGGAGATGTTTTTTGTATTTGATTACAAGGCAGCTATTTCTTGGTGTAATGTTGAAGCTAAACAACGAGAGGTGTTTAAGATAGAGGATGCTTTGGAGTTTTCAAAACAATTTTTTGTCCCTCTTACTGATTGATATTTATGACACAAGTAGAGCTTATCAAATTAAAAACACATGACAACCAAAGGTTTTAATTTTCCATGCAGAATAAATGCAATTTTAAAAGTAAAAATGGATTAGTGCTCTTAGATCAAAATTAGTGCTCTTAGATCAAATAAGAGCGGTTAATAAAAGCAGGTTAGTAAAAAAATTAGGCTCGATCGATAAAAATACTCAGATCGAGTTATGCAATGCCTTTTCATCAGGTTCAGCGTGTAAGTCTGGTTCCCCGGAACCTACCCATGTATTGATGGCGATGGATCGCACAAAAAAAGAAGCCCATTGTGCGGTTCGATTTTCACTGGACACGAGCGCCACGGAAGAAGACATTGAGACTACACTGCTGGAATTAAAAAATGTGCTGCTTGAAATTGAAACCACGGTACGCTTTTTGCCCTGTAAATAAATACCAGAACCCGGTACGAGACGATAGGGATGTTGATTTATCACATAAGGGCTGTAAGATATGATAATTCAATATCTGATCCCTATCGTTCACGACGCCCGATTCAGACTGAAGCGCGCAGAGTAGCCGCAGGCCAACACAACGGGGCGGCTTTGAACAGTCGAAGACTGGCCCGAAGGGTGAAGGCCAGGAATGGCCTGAATAAATGAACTCGTTCATGAAGGACGAAAAGCTCATCTCAATTCGAGAAATTGAATAAATAAGAATACCCCAACAAAGGGTAAAGCCCCCACCGTGCACCAGTATAAAATAAAACAATAAAACTACCCGAATTCTCGACAACGACATGAAAACGCAGGATAATTAAAGGTTATGTGTAAAAGCTGCAATATGAATAATACCGCGGTATTTGATGAATTTTTTAGTTTTGAGGTAAATGAATGAAAGTTACCGTCATTGGGACAGGTTATGTCGGTCTGGTCTCGGGCACATGTCTTGCTGAAGTCGGCAATAATGTGGTCTGTGTAGACATTGATCAGAGCAAGATCGATATGCTCAATAATGGAGAGATCCCGATATATGAACCGGGTCTTGAGGACCTGGTGAAGAAGAATGTTGCTGCTGGACGTTTATCTTTTTCATCGGACATTAAGGCGGGCGTGGACTATGGCTCGATATTATTCATTGCTGTCGGCACACCGCCTGATGAAGATGGATCTGCAGATCTGAAGCATGTGCTGGCCGTTGCCAGTGACATTGGTAAACATATGAATAATTTCCGTGTCGTCGTCACAAAATCAACGGTGCCAGTAGGCACGGCTGACAAGGTACGGGATGCGGTCAGTAATGCCTTGCAGGAGAAAGGGGCATCGACCGAATTCAGTGTTGTTTCAAATCCTGAATTCCTCAAAGAAGGTGCCGCCGTTGAAGATTTCCTGAAGCCGGATCGCATCGTTGTCGGGGCAGATGATGATCGCGCGATTGACATAATGCGTGAACTCTATGCACCTTTTAATCGCAACCATGAGCGTATCATTGTTATGGATATACGCTCAGCTGAGATGACCAAATATGCCGCCAACGCGATGCTGGCGACCAAGATATCGTTCATGAATGAGATGGCGAACCTGGCTGAACTGCTCGGTGCTGATATAGAAAATGTGCGCCACGGCATCGGCGCGGACCCGCGCATCGGCTATTATTTTATCTACCCTGGTTGTGGATATGGTGGTTCATGTTTCCCCAAGGATGTACAGGCGCTGCATCGTACAGCCAAAGCTGTTGGTTACGATGCACAAATTCTGGGTGCGGTTGAAGCTGTAAACGAGCGCCAGAAATCAGTTCTTGTAGACAAAATAGTCAAAAGATTTGGTGATGATCTGCAGGGTAAAAAGTTTGCTGTCTGGGGCCTGGCTTTTAAACCTGAAACTGATGACATGCGTGAAGCACCCAGTCGAACCATTATGGAAGCACTGTGGCAACGTGGTGCGACGATTGCCGCCTATGATCCCGTGGCAGAGGAAGAAGTAGAACAGATTTATGGAAACAGAGATGATCTCACTCTGGTCGCCGATCCTTATGATGCACTGGATGATGCGGATGGACTGATTGTGGCCACTGAATGGAAGGTTTTCCGCAGCCCGGATCTTGATAGCATGATGATCAAAATGAAGACGCCAGTCATTTTTGATGGTAGAAATATCTTTCAACCGGCGACAATAAGAAAAGCCGGTTTTGAATACTTTGGTATTGGGCGATAGGAATTAATTGCTAGTATGAGTCGGTTTCTTCAGAAGATAGCAGATGCCAGGGTACTGGTTGTTGGTGATGCCATGCTGGATCGTTACTGGTTTGGTGATGTTGATCGAATTTCCCCCGAGGCACCGGTTCCGGTGCTGGCAATTACCGATAATGAAGAGCGTGCTGGCGGGGCGGCGAATGTTGCCTGCAATATCTCTGCACTGGGTGGTCAGTGTGACCTGATTTCCGTGGTAGGAAATGATGATGCGGCAAAAAGCCTTGAACGCCTGTTGTCAGAAAGAGGGGTAACTACCCGTTTTACCCGCGATGAAAGTCATGTCACTACAGTAAAACTTCGCTTACTGTCCCGCAATCAGCAGTTGCTAAGAGCCGATTTTGAACAAACACCCGACGATGCTTCTATCATTGCGGCGATGGACCGTTTCAAAAAGAGTCTGGATACGGCTGATATCTTATTATTGTCAGATTATGGAAAGGGAGTATTGCGTGATATTGATCTGATGATTGGTGCGGCAAAAGCAAAAGGGATAAAAGTACTGGTTGATCCAAAAGGGCGTGATTTTGCGCGTTACCGTGGAGCAAGCCTGATTACACCTAACCGGCACGAATTTGAGGATGTGGTCGGTCCCTGCCCATCACTAGAAAATATGGCAGTGAAGGCGGCTGAGTTACTGAGAACAATCGAAGTGTCATATCTGCTGGTTACGCTCAGTGATAAGGGAATGGCCCTGTTTGATGTAGACGGACTGGTATTCCATCAAAAGGCACGTGCACGAGAAGTATTTGATGTTAGTGGTGCCGGCGATACGGTTATAGGTGCAATTGCTGCCATGCTTGCTGCCGGTGCAGGCTACCGGGAAGCAATTCATGTCGCCAATGCGGCAGCCGCCATTGTGGTCGGAAAATTAGGTGTTGCTACCGTCTCGGTTAATGAAATACTGGCTGAGATTGGAAAAGAGGAGGTCGAATGATCATCGTAACAGGCGGTGCTGGCTTTATCGGTGCCAATATTGTCAAAGGCCTGAATGACAGCGGTCGTGATGATGTTATTGTCGTGGATAACCTTGAGAAGGGTGAGAAATTTCTTAATCTGGTGGATCTGGAAATCGCTGATTATATCGATAAACGTGACTTCACCGATATGATCAATGGTGGTGAATTCAACGGTGAAGTGGAAGCCATTTTTCATCTGGGGGCCTGCTCCGATACCATGGAATACAATGGCCTGTACATGATGTCGAATAACTATGACTACTCGAAAACGCTGCTGCATTTCTGTCAGCAGAACAGGGCTTCTTTCATCTATGCTTCATCTGCCTCTGTTTATGGCACCGGTCCGGTATTTCGCGAGTCACCTGAGTTTGAGTCACCACTGAATGTCTATGCCTACTCCAAGTTTCAGTTTGATAAATACGTTCGCCGCATGTATGAGGATCGTAGCGCACAAATTGTTGGTCTGCGTTATTTCAATGTCTATGGCGACCGGGAGCAGCACAAAGGCCGCATGGCTTCGGTAGCTTTCCATTTCAGTAACCAGTACCGGGAAACTGGTTATGTCAAGTTATTTGAAGGTGTAGATGGATATGAAAATGGTGCTCAGCTGCGCGATTTTGTTTCTGTTGAGGATGTAGTTGATCTAAATCTCTTTCTGCTTAAGCACCCGGATGTCAGTGGCATCTTCAACGTAGGCACGGGGCATTGCCAGTCATTTAATGACATGGCGGTCGCCAGCATCAATCGCTGCCGCCTGGAAGAGGGCAAGGAAGCACAGGATCTGGCTACGCTGCAGCAGAAGAAAATTATTCGCTACATCGATTTTCCAGAAACCCTGAGAGGAAAATATCAAAGCTTTACCGAAGCCGATATCTCCGCTTTGCGCGCTGCCGGCTACACAAAGGACTTCCTCACTGTCGAGGAAGGGGTCAGTCGTTATGTCGGGCGATTGATAGAAAAGTCAACGTCATCCTGATCTGTTTACAGATAAAAGACTCTCATCGGCAAAACAGTATAGTATCTTAAAGATGGCAAAAACCTATATCATAACCGGTGGTGCGGGCTTTATTGGCTCCGCCGTGGTCAGAATGATCGTCAATACCAGTGATGACGTCGTCGTAAATGTTGACAAGCTGACCTACGCAGGGAATCTGGATTCCATGCAACCGGTCGCTGATAACCCCCGTTATCATTTTGTACAGGCGGATATCTGCGATGCCAGTGCCATGGCAGAAGCCTTTGCCGTATATAAACCTGATGCCATTATGCATCTGGCTGCAGAATCCCATGTCGACCGCTCAATTGATGGCCCGGGCGAGTTTATCCGGACGAACATCGTTGGTACTTACACCTTGCTGGAAGTTGCGCGGAATTACTGGTCCGGTCTACAGGGCGATAAAAAAGAAAGTTTTCGTTTCCATCATGTATCTACCGATGAGGTATATGGAAGCCTTGGCGATGACGGCATGTTTCTTGAAACTACACCTTATGACCCTAGCTCACCGTATTCTGCCAGCAAGGCATCCTCCGACCATCTGGTACGGTCCTGGCAGCGAACATTTGGGCTGCCGGTGGTATTGACCAATTGTTCAAATAATTATGGTTCCTATCAGTATCCGGAAAAATTGATACCCCTGATGTTACAAAAGGCGCGTGCTGGAGAGGCTTTGCCGATTTACGGCAGCGGTGAGAATATCCGTGACTGGCTATATGTTGATGATCATGCACGTGCCCTTATACTGGTCATGAAACAGGGCATGCAGGGTGAAACCTATAATATCGGGGGGCACAATGAAGTAACGAATATCGATGTCGTAAAAACACTTTGTGCTATTCTGGACGACTGTGAACCTGCTAAGGACGGGCGGCCCTATGCGGAGCTGATAACATTTGTTACCGATCGCCCCGGCCATGATATGCGCTATGCGATAGATGCCGGTAAGATTCAACGGGATCTGGGCTGGACACCGGAAGAGACCTTTGAGACTGGGCTGAAAAAAACAGTAGACTGGTATCTTGCCAATCAAAAATGGATAAGCCGTGTACTTGACGGTTCCTATATGGGTGAGCGCCTGGGAGCGAGGACATAAAATGAAAGGGATCATTCTTGCAGGCGGCTCTGGTTCACGTCTTTACCCGATGACCACCGTTGTTTCAAAGCAGCTGTTGCCGGTCTATGACAAACCGATGATTTACTATCCACTGTCGACCCTGATGCTGGCAGGGATACGTGAAATCCTTATTATCTCTACTCAGCATGATACACCACGTTTTGAAGGACTGCTCGGCGATGGTCACCGTTGGGGCCTGAATCTGGAATATGCGATTCAAGATCAGCCTGATGGTCTCGCACAGGCCTTTCTAATTGGCAAGGAATTCATTGGCGATGCTTCAGTTTCACTGGTGCTTGGTGACAATATTTTCTATGGTCATGATATGTCATCCATGCTCGAGAGAGCGGCCTCATTAAAACAGGGTGCTACGGTATTTGCCTACCCGGTACAGGATCCGGAACGCTATGGCGTAGTGGAGTTTGATAAACAGGGCAACGTGATTAGCCTGGAAGAAAAGCCAGAGCAGCCACGTTCTCGCTATGCAGTAACCGGGCTGTATTTTTATGACAATAAGGTCATCAGTTATGCTGAAAGCATTAAACCCTCAGCACGCGGTGAGCTGGAAATCACCGATCTAAATAGATGTTATCTTGATGATGGAGACCTGTCGGTGGAACTGATGGGACGTGGCAGCGCCTGGCTGGATACCGGTACCCATGATTCTTTATTGCAGGCAGCCACATTTATTGAAACTCTGGAAAAGCGTCAGGGCCTGAAAGTATCCTGTCCGGAAGAAATAGCCTTTCGAAAAGGCTATATCGATAAACCGCAGTTGCTGGAACTTGCCGAAGTGATGTCGAAAAATACCTATGGACAATATTTGAAGCTGGTAGCTGAAGAAGAGCTGTTTTAGGCCGTCTCTATATGGAAGGCATAAATGACAGTCTCGAACCCACAGGCATTGTCAGTTCACTGATAAAACATCAGTCGCTGATTCTCCAGCTGGCAAAACGTGAGGTTTCCAGTCGCTATCGGGGCTCTGTCATGGGTTTTTTCTGGACCCTGTTGAACCCCCTGCTAATGCTGACTATCTATACCCTTATTTTCGGTTATGTCTTCAAGGCACGCTGGGGGGATATGAATCTGGGTGACGGCAGTTTCGCGCTGACTTTGTTCGCTGGACTAATTGTGCACGGCATGTTTGCGGAATGTATCAACCGGGCACCCATTCTGATCACCAGTAATGTCAATTATGTAAAAAAAGTCGTATTCCCGATAGAGGTATTACCCTGGGTGACTATCTATGCTGCATTTTTTCATACTCTGATGAGTCTTGTCGTTTTGACGGTATTCAACCTGCTGGTAAACGGCAGCGTTCCGGTCACTATATTCTGGCTTCCGGTTGTATTTATACCCTATATCCTTTTTCTGGTTGGTTGCCTGTGGTTATTTTCAGCACTGGGCGTTTTTCTCTCTGATATCAGGCAGATGATGGGTTTGTTGACGACTGCTTTATTGTTCCTCAGTCCGGTTTTCTATCCCATTTCTGCACTACCAGAAAGTATGCAGAAACTGATTTATCTGAATCCGCTGACCCTGATCATCGAGCAGAGCAGAGAGATCTTCCTGTGGGGCCATGCACCAAATTTCAAACTACTGTTTTATTACACACTAGTCTCTTTGATTATTGCCATCGTTGGTTTTGTCTGGTTCCAGAAAAGTCGCAGAGGCTTTGCTGATGTCCTCTGAACCCGTTATTCGTATCCAGCAGTTGAGTAAGGCTTATCGTATCTACAACCGCCCCATAGATCGTGTGCTGGAATCAATTCTACATCGTTCACGCATACGAAAATCCGGTGCTCAGTTTCGCGAAATACAGGCGCTGAATCCGGTAGACCTTGAAATTTATCCGGGGGAAACCATCGGCATAATTGGCCAGAATGGTTCAGGTAAATCTACATTACTGCAGATCATTAGTGGTACTCTGTATCCTTCGACCGGCACTGTCGAAGTCAACGGTAGATTGTCCGCATTACTGGAGTTGGGTGCAGGCTTTAACCCTGATTTCAGTGGCCGGGAAAATGCCTATCTAAATGGTTCAATTATGGGAATCAGTCGAATAGAAATGGACAGCAGATTCGATGATATCCACGAATTCTCCGGTATCGGTGATTTTATCGACCAGCCAGTCAAAACCTACTCCAGCGGCATGTATGTAAGGCTGGCTTTTGCTGTAGCGATACACATGGACCCAGATATCCTTGTGGTTGATGAAGCGCTGTCTGTCGGTGACGTTCGTTTTCAGAATAAATGTTTTCGTAAACTTCGTGAATTAAAGTCACAGGGCACCACTACACTTTTCGTCACTCACTCCAGTGACTTGATCGTGCGCCATTGTGATCGCGCAGTGTTGCTGGAAAAAGGGACTGTATGCGCAATGGGTGAGCCTGCAGATGTGGTCAACGAATACCTGAATTTGCTGTTCAATAATGAAGAAGGGCAGGTGGAATCAGTTTCATCAACTGCTAAGCAGCAAAACTATGATGAGAAAGGCCTGATTGTGGACCGTACTATTGACGGTTGCCGTCTACGACCTTTCTATAATGCTGCAGAATACCGCTGGGGTGACCAGCGAGGCCAGATTCAGGATTATGTATTATTGGTCAATGGCGAGCCAGCTAAAGGGTTGTGCCAAAGTGGTGATCGTATCGATCTATTGCTGAGGATTGTATTTAAAGCGGATGTGTTCAATCCTATCCTGGGGCTTACTCTAAAGACTTCCGACGGCATAGCCGTTTATGGCGCGAACACAAGGGACAGGAAAATCGACGTACCCGCAGGCAGAGCAGGCAGTGAATTTCTGGTTCGCTATGGTTTTGATATTGGCCTGATCGGCGGTGATTATTTTATTTCTCTTGGACTGGCAGACGATGATGAGCAGAAAGACAATCTGGCTGTGGATCGGCGTTATGACCTGATTCATATTCATGTAAAGGCAGAGCATAGTGATTTTGGGATAAGTGCATTGAACATGGACATTTCGATTGATGCCAACGATGTTGCCGAGGAAACGACATGACAGTTGAAGAGCAAACAATGTCACTCGTTTTACATCAGCAGGATGATACTGAGCAGTCAGTTGCCATCTACCCACTGGTTGAGCGACAACGTCTCCGCTTTAACAACATTTCAGCAGATCAGACAGCACTGACTTTATCAATAAGGCGATCTTCAGGTGTCTGGCGTGATGGCTTTATTCATCTTTATAGAATTGTTCTGAAAAAGCATAATGGTGAAACAGATGAGGTTCTACTTCACTATGATGAACCAGATGAAATCCTCCAGGCGTGTCAATTCAGTGACCTACGATATCGTCATTCGGCGCTGGGTGAAGTGTTTGTTGTAACCGGGCCAAATCCATCGTTGCAGATATCGCTTGCTGAAACGAAGTTGGCTTCGCGAAATACCGACCAGACTCTAGAACTCTGCATAGAGATGTCTGCCCCTTATTCCCTTGATTATGCGATTGCGCAGGATGGTTTTATCCAGCAGGAGAATGGTTACATCAGTCGTATACGTGAGCTGGAATCTGAGCTGCAGGCACATAAACAATACAGGCTTGAAATTGAAGATATAAAGCGATCCAAGGCCTGGCGCATGATAGAGGGTGGACGTGAGCTGATCTATAATCGTCTGCTTGGCCGGCTGCCTTCATTGCGTAACAGAGCGCTTATTGTCACTCGACCGGGAGACAGTGCTATAGCTGTTGCAAACAAAGTGGGTGATGGAAGTCGCTATACATATACCTTCGTAGAAGCAGATAGTGATCGGGTAAAAACAGAGATATTAAAACTTGAAAAAAAACCACTGATCAGTCTTGTGATGCCAGTCTTCAATATTGATCCAGGTTGGCTGCAGGCTGCGATTAAGAGTGTGGAGAGCCAGCTCTATGAAAACTGGGAACTTTGTATTGTTGACGATGCTTCCAGCTCTGAAGAGACCATTAATTATCTCAAAACGATTCGACACCCACGCATTAGAATCCGCTATCTGGATAATAACCGAAATATCTCGGGCGCAACCAATGAAGCGATACGGTTTGCCAAAGGTGAATATCTGGCCTTCATGGATAATGATGATGAACTAACACCAGATGCGGTGTTTGAAATGGTTAGAGCAATTAATGAATTTGATGCTGACCTGATCTATTCCGATGAAGACTTTATTGGTCTTGACGGAAACTATTGTGACCCACACTTCAAGCCGGATTATTCTCCGGATCTGTTGTTATCACATAACTATATTACACATTTTGTGGTGGTCAAAAAGCAACTGGCCGAGGATGTGGGTCTATTGGACAGCCACTATGACGGTGCGCAGGATCATGAGTTTTTATTGCGCGTAACGGAGAAGGCTCTGCGGATACATCATGTACAAAAAGTTTTATATCACTGGCGTAGAAGTGAAAGTTCGACCAGTTTTAGTCCAGATGCCAAGCCGGGTGCTCTAATCAGTGCTCGTATGGCACTGCAGTCTACACTTGAAAGGCGAAAGATAGATGCTGATGTTGTAGATGAAAAAGAGCCCTTCTTTTTTCGTGTTAAACGGCGCATTAAAGACACCCCGCTGGTGAGTATCGTCATTCCCTTTCGTGATAAGCCGGATCTTCTTAACACCTGCATTAACTCTATACTCGACTATTCGACCTGGGAAAATTATGAGATTGTAGCGGTGTCCAATAATAGCCGCTCCAGCGAAACCTTTAGTCTGATTCATCAACTGGAAGAGAAGTCACCGAGCTTTCATTGTGTGGAATTTAACGAGGAGTTCAATTTTTCCCGTGTAGTCAATTATGGTGTTAGTCAGTCTAAAGGCGAGTATCTGATTATCCTGAATAATGATATAGAGATAATTAGCTGGGACTGGATAGAAGCGATGTTGGAACAGGCGCAGCGCAAAGAGGTTGGCGCCGTGGGTGCAAAACTCCTCTATCCTGATAACACTATTCAGCATGCAGGAATAATTATCGGCCTGGGCGGCTATGCAGGACATTCTCACAAACTCACTCGAGCCAACAGACCGGGCTATTTTAATTTGCTACAGTCTATTCACAATGTCTCAGCTGTGACAGGTGCCTGCATGATGATTTCACGCAGCAAGTTCGATTCCATCAATGGTTTCGATGAAGAAAATTTCAAGATAGCCTACAACGATGTGGATTTCTGTCTGCGTTTAAGAGAACTGGGCCTGCTGAATGTGTTCACACCTTATGCCGAGCTGTATCACCATGAGTCGATATCAAGAGGCTATGAGGACAATGATGAAAAGCAGCAACGCTTCAGCGGGGAAAAGAAGCGGCTAAGGGAAAGACATGCCGACATATTTGAACAGGGAGACCCTTACTACAATCCCAACCTGACCCATGACCGCGAGGACTACAGCATCCGTTAAGCGGATGTGAAGGATCTTCTGTGAGTATGCTGACCCAGACATTGCCAGACAAAATTTGGCCGGGTCGTGGTACGGCCTGTCTGGTTAGTGGCTATGCGCCCAACGACAGTGTGCTTCAGGGTATCAGTGTTCAGGTAGACGGTATATTGTCATCATCGACCCTGCTGCAGTTGGCGACAACTCAGATTGATGACTGCTGCACTAAAACCAGCCCACGAAGCTGTCTGCTGTCAGGTTTTACAACGCTGGTCAGGTTTCCGCCAGTCAAACAGACAAAAGTGTTTACAGCTGAAATTCGTGCCGAGTTTAAGTCAAACAGGTATGAAACAGTTGACCACAGCACAATTGAGCTAATACAGGAAAATCCTGTCAGCAAGGTCAGGATATCGGGGTGTAAAGTTGTCATTTGTATGGCCTGCTGGGAACCTGATGAAGAGCATTTAAAACGTCAGATAGAATCCATCAAGGCACAGACACTGAGGTCCTGGCATTGTATTATCAACGATGATGCTTCCTCTGATGATACCTGGCAGCGTTATCAGGAAATCATTGACGGTGATTCGCGTTTCAGCCTGTTCAGAAATAAAAATAATCTCGGTTTTTACAGAAATTTTGAAGTCGCATTATCCAGAGTGCCGGAAGATACTGATTACGTTGCACTGGCCGATCAGGATGATGACTGGTATCCAGAAAAGCTGGCCACCAGTATCGCCGCGTTTGATAAGGACACGATGCTTGTCTATTGCGATATGCGTATCGTCGATGAAAATAGCGGGACGATTTCGGAGACTTACTGGAGCGGCAGGAAGAATAACTTCAGGGATGCGGATGTGTTGTTTCTGGCTAACACAGTGACCGGTGCGGCATCGGTTTTTCGGCGTGATTTGCTGGTCGATATCCTGCCATTTCCACAAGCAGTAGGGCAGGTGTTTCATGATCACTGGATAGCCTGTGTTGCCCGCTGCCGCGGTAAACTTGGCTATGTGGATCAGGCCTTATATGATTATTATCAATACGGAAACAGTGTTATTGGCCGCTGTGATTTTCAGGCCAGAGGTGTGGGGAAGAGAGTAATAGATATTGCTGCGAATGCGAAGCATCTCGGCAAGGTGGGTAAATTCAAGTCATGGTTATTGCACAAACGGGTCACGGCATTAAATATTTTTCACTATGAATATCTACGCCTGTATCTGTTTGCTGAAATATTAAAAATGCGCCTGCCGGGTATGCAGAAGGATGCAGGACAGGGTTTGCGAATGTTCTCAGCGAGCTGGTCGGCTATCTTTCATCTATTGCTGGCTCATCTGCGCATTATCTTCAGAAAAGAGACGACTGATGACGCCGAGATGAGACTTGCGGCTGCCATCTTTATGTTCAAATTAGATCGTATTTATGGCCGTTTGTTTGCCGGAAGAATAGTAAAAAGACATTGCCGATCACTGGGCAGATCGAATTAATCAGTGGTTTTTTTAGAATAGTACACAGGATATTATTTTGTCAAAAATGTTAACCAGTTTTCTGGCCTTCGGTGCACGCAAAGGTTTTTTGCGTCCGGTACTTAACTACGGCCGTAAGATCATAGAAGAGTATTACATCAATGAGGCGATCCACCGGGTGGTGGCAGAGAAGATCGCAGCACTGAATCTACGCGTTAGCGATTCTGAACCACAGCGATTCAACATATTCCTTCCTGAAATTGATTTTGGTAGTTTTTTCGGTGGTTATATCGCCAAGTTTAATTTTGCCCACAAGCTGGTTGAGAACGGCAACAGGGTTCGTATTATCACGGTGGATCGTTGTTATACGAAACGTGAAGACTGGCCTGCTGTGGTACAGAAATACCAGGGTATAGAGGATATTTTTGACAAAATTGAAGTGGCCACGGTCTTCGGCAGGCAACAGCAACTGTCTTTTCACCCGGACGATGTACTGATGGCCACAACCTGGTGGACAGCCCATATTGTGAACCAGTGCCTGTCGCAGTTTAACAGCAGGAAATTTCTGTATTTCATCCAGGAATATGAGGCCTTCACTTTTCCTATGGGCAGTTACTATGCGTTGGCCCATGAGTCGTATTCTTTTCCCCATGTTGCGCTGTTTTCCTCACCGACTTTGAAGGACTATTTTCAGACTCAGTCGTATGGAATTTTTGCATCCGATAATCAGGAGGAACCAGAGAGTAAGGGGCTTTCCTTCGAAAATGCGATACTTAGCTTTGATCGAAACCTGAATGAGGACAGAAAGAAAAGCCATAAGCTGCTGTTTTATGCACGCCCTGACGGACATGCCGCACGAAATATGTTCGAAATTGGTTTTATTGCGCTTGAGACAGCAATAAGAAACGGTGCTTTTCCGGATGACTGGGAGTTTTTTGGTATCGGTGCCAGTCATAATGATATGCAGCTGCCGGATGGACGGCTTCTGAAAATGATTGGCAAACTTGGTCTAAAAGAATACCGTGAAAGGCTGCCCGATTTTGACCTTGGGCTGGCATTGATGTATACCCCTCATCCCAGTTTATTACCGATAGAAATGGCTGCTGCAGGGCAGGTAGTAGTAACCAATACCTGTCTGAACAAGACGGTAGCGGAACTGGAAAATATTTCCAGCAATTTCTGTGTTGCTGAGCCAACAGTGCCTGCAGTTGCGGCTGCGCTGGAGAAGGCCGCGAATCGTGTCGATGATTTAGCTGCCAGAGAATCCGGTGCACAGGTGAACTGGTCGCAGGACTGGGATCAGACGTTTTCTACTGATCTGTTAAATCAGGTTCAACAGTGGTTCCCTGTTATAAAACTGGATAAATCACAATAACAGCCTTAACAGAGCAGTACTCCTGGCCTGTTTTGTGGTGATATCAGCCCATCGGATGTAAAATAATGGCCTATCTAACCCGTAATCCGTAATCCTGGCGCAGGAGTCGCTCTTGAAAATTTCTATCATACTGCCCGTCTTCAATGAAGAGGAAAATCTTGACGATATGAATGCTGAGATTATGGCTGTCGTTGAGAATATGGATGTGGATTATGAAATTATCTATATCGATGACGGCAGTACGGATCGAAGCTTTGAGATACTCAGTTCGCTGCGGGAAAAAAATCAGAATATCAAGGTAATCCAGTTTCGACGAAATTTTGGTCAGACAGCATGTCTGGCAGCAGGTTTTGACCATGCCACCGGAGATGTCATCGTCACTATGGATTCCGACCGTCAGAATGATCCCAATGATATTCCGATGCTGCTGGACAAAATCAATGAGGGCTATGATCTGGTCAGTGGCTGGCGTTTTGACCGGCAGGATGCCTGGCTGTCACGAAAACTACCTTCGAAACTGGCAAATAGTCTTATCTCAAAAATTACTGGCGTTAAACTGCATGATTACGGCTGTAGCTTGAAGGCATTTCGCAAAGAAGTAGTGGAAAATATCAGACTATACGGAGAGATGCACCGGTTCATTCCTGCCATAGCCAGCTGGATGGGCGTGCGTATTGCTGAAGTAAAAGTTAATCATCGTGCCCGGGTTGCCGGTATAAGCAAATACGGTATTTCGCGAACTTTCCGCGTGATCCTTGATCTGGTGACGGTGAAATTTCTGCTTCAGTATTCGGCCAGACCGTTACATTTTTTTGGTGGGATTGGTTTGGCAAGCGGCGTAACAGGATTTCTGATTGCATTTGTTATGCTTATCCAGAAGTTCTTTTTTGGTGTTGCACTTGGCGACAGGCCGCTATTGCTACTCGCTGTCCTGCTTATGTTTATTGGTATACAGTTTGTTACCTTTGGTTTACTCGGAGAGCTGATGACCAGGACGTATCATGAAGCACAAAACAAGCCGGTCTATGTGATACGGCAGCTATTAATTTAAGGAGCCTCTGATGTGTAAGCTAGAGACATGGCATAACTAATTAGAGGTTCCTTAACCCTTGGTCAAAAAACAGATAAGTTGGGTCCCGCATACTTCCGTAGGGGTCATTATCGTCAATTACAATGGCGGTGAAAGACTGGAGGCCTGCCTGAGTGCTCTGAAACAACAGACACGCCGACCGGATCAAATCATACTTGTCGATAATAACAGCAGTGATTTTATTGCAGAGAGTATTCAGAAGAAATTCCCTGATGTGGAGATTGTTGAGCTGGAAGAAAATGTCGGTTTTGCAGCCGCTAATAATAAGGCAGTAGATTTGCTTGCAACCGTCGAATGGGTGGTGCTGCTCAATCCTGATGCCTATGTAAAACCGGACTGGCTGGAGAAATATTTGACGGGGACCAGCGAGCATCCTGAGTGTTCATTCTTTGCCTGTCGCATGCTGTCGATGGACGGGCAGAGTCTGGATGGTACGGGTGATGTATATCATGTCTCTGGCGCCAGCTGGCGACGGGATTACGGAAAACCTGCTGATCGGCGAAGAGAAAATGGCGAAATATTTTCACCATCAGGTGCTGCCGCACTCTTTAAACGTGATGTTTATCTTGAAGCGGGTGGTTTAAATGAAGATTTCTTTTGCTATATGGAGGATGTAGACCTGGGTTTTAGAATCCAGTTGCTCGGCTACCGCTGTTTCTATATTTCGGATGCCGTTGTGACCCATGAAGGATCAGCTCTGGTTGGCCAGCACAGTGATTTTCAGGTGTATTATGGTCATAGAAATCTGGTCTGGGTCTATGTCATGAATATGCCATCACCCTGGATATGGATCTATCTGCCGCAGCATCTGTTGTACAATGTAGCCAGTATTTTACTTTATATTTTTCGTGGTAAGACAGCTGTCATACTGCGTGCAAAATATGATGCAATAAAAGGGCTGGCCAGGGCCTGGCGGCGACGTAAAGAAATTCAGGCAGGGTTCCGGGCTAGTACAAAAGATTTAAGGAAGAAGCTGTCACATAATTTGCTTGCTCCCTATCTGTATCGTGATGAATAATTATTATTTGCAGTGGCTATGAGTAAAAAAGATCTGGTTACCATTATTATTGTTAATTTCAATGGCAGCGAACTACTTGCTCGTTCCGTCAGGCAGGCATTTGCTTCGAATACGCCAGTACAGCTAATAGTTTCGGATAATGCTTCGACCGATAACTCAATTCCGCTGCTGGAGCAGGAGTTTGGCAGTGATCCACGGCTGACCATTATTCATAACAGCAGTAATCTGGGTTTTGCGAAGGCAAATAATGTTGCGCTCGATCAGGCAGAAGGGGATTTCATTCTCTTTCTTAATCCTGACTGCCTGATCCGGGCTGATACGATCAGTCAATTGCTTGAGGTTTTTCAGCACAATGACCAGGCAGGCATGATCGGCTGCCGGGTTCTCAACCCCGATGGTACCGAGCAAAAAGGCTGTCGGCGCAGAGTACCGACCCCCTGGCGAACTTTTGTTCGCGTTCTTGGATTATCTTACTTTACACGGTCCACCGAATGGCTGCAGGGCTTTGATATGTCGAAAGAGCCTCTGCCAGATAAACCGATGCCGGTTGATGCGATTTCCGGTTCTCTGATGATGGTCAGTCGCAAGGCCCTGAATGATGTCGGTCCTCTTGATGAAGGCTATTTCCTGCATTGCGAGGATCTTGACTGGTGTATGCGTTTTAATCTCAAGGGGTACTCTGTGCTCTTTGTTCCCGATGTGGACGTGATACATTTTCAGGGTTTTAGCAGTAAGCAGCGACCCGTGCGGGTGATGTGGCACATGCACAAGGGTATGATGCGTTTTTATAACAAATTTTTTCTGCGTCGGTATCCCTGGCCTCTGGTAATTGTTGTTGCTCTCGGTGTCTGGTCGCGATTTCTTGCTCTTGTTGCCCAGCATATTTTTCGTAGTATCACAGAATTACTGCACAGGATATTTGTTCGAGTTAAGCAATTCTTCTCGTCAGAAAGCGAAGATAAGCTCGATCCGTCATTTTTGCAGTTCAAAACGAATTCTCAGCCAGCACAATCGCGCGTACTGATTATGGGGGCACGAAGCCAGGTCGGCCATTTTCTCATTCCTCGCCTGATAAATGCGGGTTATCTGGTTACCGCCACCAGCAGAAAAAAGGTACGAAGTGCTGCTATTCGCGAACTGGAATGGCGCGAACTGGATCTTTCGTCAGAAGACGAATTTAATTTGCACGAAGATATTACAAATGTTATCTCACTGGCACCGATATGGTTGATAACTTCAAGAATTAGTGAACTTGCCGGCCAGGGTATGCGCCGACTGATTTTTTTTAGTTCCACCAGTCGATTTACAAAACTTGAGTCCAGCTAC
>VAOU01027154.1_pt1 | contig 19376 bp, 17 predicted proteins | sample 3393871 | NCBI WGS metagenome assembly VAOU01 (sample SAMN08290440, study PRJNA428436) | hydrothermal vent metagenome | isolation source: Deep-sea hydrothermal vent chimney | place: Atlantic Ocean: South-mid Altantic Ridge | depth 1820 m m
CATGCTACTGTGGAGAAATTTATTGATTATCTCGTTGAAAGTTTTGTGTTTTACAGGGTTAATCGTTTTGATATAAAAGGTAAAAAACAACTTGCTACAAAAGAGAAATATTATATTGTGGACTTAGGTCTGTTAAATGTGCTGATTGGCAGGGAAAGGACAGCAGATAGAGGACATATTCTTGAAAATGTCATATATCTTGAACTTTTAAGAAGAGGTTACAAAATTTGGACAGGTTCACTTCGCATCGGAGAAGTTGATTTTATAGTCAAAAATCGTTTCGGTGAGATTGAATATTATCAAGTGGCTTGGGAAATATCTAATCCTGAAACTGAAAAAAGAGAGTTTACCCCATTAGAAATCATAAAAGATAACTACCCAAAATTTTTGCTAACAACTGAATATTTTACACAGAACAGAGCTGGGATAATTCATAAAAATGTATTTGAATGGTTGTTGGAAAAATAATTGAAACATATGAAAAAAAGAGCGACCGCATAACAAAGGCTATACGTAATGCGGGGTTTGTAAATAAATCAAAAGTTTATGCAATTAAATAATGTAAGAGATAAATTGAAAGTGTGTAGTTTCAACCAGCCTGCGCCGAAGCTTCGGCTGGCAGGAACGCCCAACGCCTCATATACACAACCGTTGTGGGCAATACAAAGAAAAAGAGCAAAGATAATTAATTATAGTAATAAAACAAGACTGTGGCTGATATTTTTACTATAAATAATAATTTTAGTTTTTATTAATTTGTTTTTATATCTTTGTAGTCAGTTGTAAACTGATAAATGAATTATGAAAAACAAACACATATCAACACAATCGAGCAAACTATTAATATTCTTAAATGAACAAGACAATCATTGTTTTGATTTTGAACTTGCTAAAAAAGCACTTCCAAACTCTAATAATAGTGCAATAAGAGAATTACTTAGCGATATGACACGCCGAGGACTTTTAATGAGAGTTAAAAGAGGGTTGTATTATGTAATTCCTTACGAACAAAATCCTGAATCATTTATGCCCGATTGGCATTTGTTGGTTGAGCATTTAGTGCGAGATGCAAATTACTATATCGGATATTATTCAGCTTTACAAATTCATAATTTAATTACGCAACCATCTCTAAAAGAGCAGATTGTTGTTGCCAAACAAATACGACCATCAACAATTAAAATTAAAGAAGTACCGTTCCAATTTATCTTTCATAATCAAAAACATTTTTTTGGAACAAAGAAAATATGGATTGATAATTTTCACAAAGTTGTCTGTTCAGATCTTGAAAAAACAATAATTGATTGCTTGTTTAAGCCCGATTATGCTGGCGGCATAGTTGAAGTTGCTAGTGCAATATATTTATCCCGAAATAAAATTAAATTTAATATCTTATTGGAATATGCAAACAAATTTAATTCCCAAGCGGTTCTTAAGCGACTTGGATTTCTTTTAGAGACATTGGAAATAGAAACTGATATTATTGACGATTTACAAAAGATAAAAACAAACTCAATAGTTCTTTTAGATACTGAACTTCCGAAGAGTGGCAAAATAATAACCAAATGGAGCATTCAGCAAAACATTGAAACAGAAACAATTAAGGAAGCAATTTTTACATGATAAAACCGGGTGAAATACAAAAGAAAGCAAGAGCAGTTGGCGTTAGAGACCAGCAAATAGAAAAGGATTATATCTTATCTTGGATTTTACAGGGTATTGCTTTTCATGATGAGCTTTCCAAAATTATTGTCTTTAAGGGTGGAACCGTTTTGAAGAAATTCTATTTTGAAAATTATCGTTTTTCGGAAGATCTTGATTTTACACTATTGGAAGATACAATTTCAAATCAGCAAATATTTGATTACTTCAGTGAAGCATTTGAGTACATAAGAGAAGAAGCAAATATACCTTTTGAAATAATAGAGAAAAATGAACATACAGATGCCCGCCTGCCGGACGGACAGGAAGGTATAAACTTTTATATCAGCTACATTGGTCCGCTTGGTGGAATGGGTACAAACAAACGTTTAAAGGTTGATATTTCGAGAAGTGAAAAATTACAGTTTACTCCAATAAACAAAGCTGTTTTTCTAACATATACCGACCAGGAAAAACATAAATTGCTTTGCTATTCGCTCGAAGAAATTCTTGTTGAAAAAATGCGTTCCATTATGCAGCGAATGCAGGCAAGAGATTTTTATGATATTTGGTATTTAACAGAAATACATGGATTAGAAACAGATTTTTATCTAAATGAATTTATTGCAAAGTGTAAAAGTAAAAAACTAAATCCATCAGATTTTTTCACAAAATTAGAACAACGTTTACCACAATACAAAGCACGTTGGCAAAAATCTATAAAAGACCAAATAAAGGATTTGCCCGAGTTTGAACAAGTGGAAAGAGAAACAATGAGACATTTAAGAAAAATGAAAATTTAATCACTATTATTAAAGAGAAGTGAAAATACTGGCTACAACAAAAGCTATAAACAATAGCAAAAAACGCTACTGCTCATAGCAAGATTGCGTTAGCCAAAATGTAAAGAAATCACAGAAAATTTATCATTAACCACAAGATATGTAAAATATATTTGATTTTCTTATCATAGCAGCTTACCTTTGTAAAGAAAACAAAGAAAACTTTACAAAGCAGAGTAAAATGTTAAATAAATTACCGATAGAAAAAGATATTGAAACGAAAAAAGTTCTGAAAAAACTTGCTTCAGCTCATCGTGCGTTAGCAGAATTAAAAGGAGTTGTTGCTACAATTCCGAATGAAAGTATTTTAATTAACACATTGGGATTACAAGAAGCAAAAGACAGTTCCGCTATTGAAAACATTATTACAACACACGATGATATTTATAAAGCAGAATTAAATCTTGATGGTTTTAAATCATTAAATGCCAAAGAAGTTCAGAATTATATTTCGGCGCTTAAAAAAGGTTTTGCTTTAATATCGAAAAAAAAGATATTGACCAACAACGACATAATTGAAATCCAATCCGAATTGGAGAAGAACAGGGCTGGTTTTAGAAAACTACCCGGCACAGCGCTTAAAAATGCGACAACAGGAGCAACTGTTTATACCCCGCCACAAGAGTATGCGGAAATCGTGGATTTGATGACAAATTTAGAGCAATTTATCAATGATGATACAATGTCGGATTTTGACCCGCTGGTAAAAATGGCAATAATTCATTATCAGTTTGAGAGTATTCACCCATTTTATGACGGTAACGGAAGAACAGGGAGAATTATAAATGTTCTCTATCTGGTAATGAAAGATTTGTTGAATTTACCGGTTCTATATTTAAGCAGATATATAATTTTGAACAAAGGAAGTTATTACAAATTATTGCAAGAAATACGAGAAACAGATAACTGGGAGAATTGGTTGTTGTTTATGCTTGACGGAGTTGAACAAATATCAAAAGAGACAATACAATTAATCGGAAAAATAAGAGAGTTAATATTTGAGTATAAAAATTTACTTCGTGATAATTACAAGTTTTACAGTCAAGATTTGTTGAACAATCTTTTTAAGCATCCATATACAAAGATAGGATTTATTGAAAGAGACCTTGGTGTTTCAAGAATAACAGCAGCAAAATATCTAAACGAATTAGCAAAAGACGGATTGTTAATTAAGCAAAAATTAGGAACTGGGAATTATTATATAAATGAAAAATTAATGAATTTATTGACAATGAGATAAAACACTTTGGCTAACAATACATATAAGACATTGGGCGACACGTGGTTAAATTGAAAGATTGTGAATATAAACAAACGGGATGGTAAACCTGCCGGCAGGCAGGTTGAAAGTCAGGTTTTTCAACCAGCCTGCGCCGAAGCTTCGGCTGGCAGGAACGCCCAACGCCCCATATTCAAAACGTTACCTGCAGGATAAAGAGAAGATACAAAATTAGAAAATATTTTTAGAACAAACTTATTTCTGTCCCATTTTTTTACTATTTTTGGGACAAATAAATTCAAATGACAATATCTAATAAAATAGAAGCTATAATTAAACAAACAGCAAAAGGAAAGCTGGTTTTTATTTCAGACTTTTCTGAATTTGGCAATTATGATACTGTTAGGAAATCACTACAAAGACTTGCAAACAAAGGATTAGTAACCAGAATCTCAAAAGGAATTTATTACATTCCAAAAAAGGACAAAATTTTAGGCACCCTATACCCTACCGCCGAAGAAATAGGAAAAGCCATTGCAAAACGAGACAAAGCAAGGGTTATCCCGACAGGTGCTTACGCACAACATTTACTTGGATTATCTACCCAAATTCCAATGAACGTAGTTTATTTAACTGATGGTTCGGCACGAAAAATAAAAATTGGAAATCAAACAATAGTGTTTAAGAAAACAAGTCCGAAAAATTTAAGTTTTGAAAGTCAATTAAGCAGTTTACTGATACAGGCATTAAAATCTAAAAAAGAAATTAATATCACAGAGACTGACAAGAGAAGATTAAAAGAAATCATAAGTAAATCAAATGAGCTTGAAAAAATAAAAAAGGACATACGAATTGCTCCTGTCTGGATTAGGAAAATAGTTTTACAGATTTTATCAGAAATAACAAATGAATTGGCTTAACTTACCAAAAGACAAACAACAAGAGGTGTTTAAACAGTTGAGTTTCAAAACAGGAATTCAACCACAAGCAATTGAAAAGGATGCCTGGGTTACACTTGTTTTAAGAATAATCTTCAATTCTGAAATAGCCGAACATCTGGTATTTAAAGGTGGGACCTCTTTAAGTAAAGCTTATGGCTTGATTAAAAGATTTTCAGAAGATATTGATATTGCAATTAATCGTGAATTTCTTGGTTTTACAGGCAAATTGACGAAAGGTCAAATCAGGAAATTAAGAAGGGTATCTCACGCATTTGTTTTGAATGAGATGTCAAGTATCATTACCAATGAATTTGGAAGACATAACATTGACAATCTTTTATTCAAAATCGAAGTTGAGAATACTAAAATTTCAGACCAAGACCCTGAAATTATCAAAATAACGTACCAATCTACTTTTGATGAATTATCATATATTTCCAGGCGAGTATTAATTGAGATCGGTGCCCGTTCATTATTAGAACCATCCGAAGGTAAAGAAATTAAATCTATTATTGATGAAAATTATCACGAAAGTTCGTTTACAGAAAAATCATTCATAGTAAAAACAAATCTCCCTGAAAAAACATTCCTGGAAAAAATGATTTTACTACACGAAGAATTTTCAAAACCAAAAGAAAAGATCCGCTATCACAGAATGTCAAGACATTTATACGATATCGGGCAAATCATTTCAACAGAATTTGGAGAAAGAGCTTTAAAAAATGAATCTTTATTTCAAGAGATTATCAAACATAGAGCGAAATATACACCAATAAAAACAGTTAACTATTCTAAACTTGAATTGAACAAATTGAAAATTATTCCGCCTGATGAATTCATTGACCAATATGAAAAAGATTATTCTGAAATGCAGGAAAATATGATTTATGGTGAAAAAATAAGTTTTAATAAACTGATAAATAAAATATTATCCAAAACACCCAGCAGGTAACAGCAGGGTATAGCCCATGCCGCAAATCACGGTATCATAGAAAAGTGAATGGTAAAATAAACGATGTAACTTTATAGAAAATTTAAGTGGGAAAATGTGGTACGTCCCATACCCGCACACGTTAGATACAAGCGAAAAAATACTCCGGAATAAAAAAATTTCAAAAAAAGTGTAATAAATTTAATGGTTGCTAATCTAAAGTGTATCATAACAAATTAAATTTATTAAAAATGGAATTAGAAATGAAAAAAGTAAACAGGAAACCACAAATACTAATATTTGTGGGACTCTTAACAACATCTTTTGTTCAAATTATCCAACATTATGAAATAATGCCCGACTTTTTATATGGTTCATTTTTGGGGATAGGTATAGGAATTTCTCTTTTGGGAGTAATAAAAATTATTAAGAATAAAAAACTAAACCCTATAACCCAAAAATAGGAATAGGCTTTCTTTAAACAAATGATTAATAAAGAGCAACTATTCAAACAAACATACGAACAATCAAAAGATAAAATTTATCGACTTTGCTTAGGTTTTGCGGGAAATAATTCAGACGCTGATGATTTGTTTCAAGAAGTTTTTATTAAAGTTTGGAATAATTTAGAAACTTTCAGAAATGAAAGCAGCATAAATACTTGGATATACAAAATTGCCACAAATACAGCACTTTTATATGTAAGTAGAAAAAATAAATTTAACAAAAGAATTAGTTATCTGAAACCTGAAGATCTAAATCTTGAAATAAAAGAAAGTGATCCTTCCTATACAGAATTAGAATTTAAGAAATTATATCAGGCTATTTCAGAGTTGAAAGAAAGAGATAGAATAATTATTAGTTTATTATTTGAAAATAGTAGTTATAGTGAAATATCCGAAATTGTAGGATTAAGTGTTTCCAATGTTGGTGTTAGAATAAATAGGATTAAAAAAACATTAACTAAAAAATTAAAATAGTTATGGATAATCAATTACAAAAATGGCAAAATTTATGGCAGCATCAGAAATCTAATTCATTAGATATTGATAAGTTGATTAGTCAATTAAACAAAATGGAAAGAACAGCAAAATTTCAAAGGATATTTGTCCCAATATTGTTTTCTTTTGCAGTATATTTAATGGTAACTCACCTTTCTAATAATTTATATAATATTCTATCAATATCCCTAATTGTAATAGGAATACTTTTTCTAATAGTTCCACTTTTAAAAAACCGAGATAATTTAATAAATGATAAGTTTGATATAAGTAATCAACATTTTATTGATAATCTCATTAAGAAATTAAAACAAAAAGTACTTATCCCTAAAAGATATATGTTAATATTTTCAATTTTACTAACTCTTGCCTTTAACATAGCATTTCTAGGAGCATTAAGGAATTCAACAACTTATGTACAACTATTTGCACAAATGACAGCAATTATCCTTTTTATTATTTTGCTTATGGTAAGAAAATATGGAATAAAAAGATACGAGAAACAAATCTTTCCTTTGATAAAAAAATTAGAAAAGATAAACAAACAATAATAGCCAGTGTCTAACAAAATATAAACGTAATGACGGTTTTTGTGTTAATATCAAAGTTAGTATCTTTAAACAAAGTTTAGTACTAAATTGAAAAGTAAGTACCTTGAACTACGCTACTACGCTTATACAAACCGTCACCCAACATTAAAACAAACCTCCCTTAATTAAGAAACTATGATATATATTAAATTAAATATATTCTATTTAAGTTTTTTGCATTATTCTTAAATAAGAAGTATCTTTGTTTAAAACAATTTTAAATAATGAAAAATTATAAGTCGGGAAAATATATTAATCAAGGTACATTCAAAAGTTTTCTACCTGAAAAAATCAACAAGCAATGGAATATTGAAAATATGGAGTTAGTTAATCTATTGAGTCAGGCTGACAGACAACTTGGTAGATTAGATATGTATTCTGAATATATACCAAATATAGATTTATTCATTAGTATGCATATCGCCAAAGAAGCAACAAAATCAAGTAAAATAGAAGGGACTAAAACGAATATTGAAGATGTTCTACTTGAGAAAGAAGATGTTAATGAAGAAAAAAGGGATGATTGGGAAGAAGTTCAAAATTATATTTCTGCTTTAAATTCGGCGATTGAAAGTTTAAAGAAATTACCTTTTTCTTCTCGACTAATTAAGGAAACACATAATACATTATTGAAAGGAGTACGAGGAAAACATAAACTACCTGGAAAATATAGAAGTAGTCAGAATTGGATTGGGGGTGCATCGTTAAGTGACGCTACTTTTATTCCTCCACCATTTAGTGCTATCAATGATTATATGGGTGATTTAGAAAAGTTTGCTCATAATGATGAATTCTATTTTCCGGATTTATTGAAAATTGCACTTATTCACTATCAATTTGAAACAATTCATCCGTTTTTAGATGGCAATGGTAGAGTTGGAAGATTAATGATTACGTTATATTTGGTTGAAAAAGGAATCCTAAAGAAACCTATCTTGTACTTATCAGATTTTTTTGAAAGAAACAGAACTTTATACTATGATAATCTTATGAGAGTCCGTGAAAAAAATGACATAACTCAATGGTTCAAATTTTTCTTGGTAGGAATTACAGAAACCGCAAAAAGTGGTATAGAAACATTTGATGGAATTTTAAAATTACAGAAAGAAGTAGAAAATAAAATACAAAAATTAGGTAGTCGTTCTAATAATGCACAATTAATCATAAACCATCTTTTTCAAAGACCAATCATTAATGCCCGGCAAACAAAAGGAATAACGAGTTTATCTTTACCTTCAGTATATAAATTACTAAAAGAACTCGAAGAATTAAAAGTAATTGAAGAAATAACAGGCGGAAAAAGAGGTAAATTGTTCATTTTTGAAAAATATATAGGACTATTTGAATAACGTTGGATAACAATGTGTAGAACAAATAGCCGAGATAGTAGTAAATTCAAAAGGTTGTAGTCAGTTTCACCTTCATCGTAAATTGAAAGATAAGTGCTTCTAAACTGCCTACTTTTCATATGCTTACCATAAACTAAAGAAAGAATACTTACAATATTATTATGACTAAATAATATAATATTTGGTCATTACAATATCTTTTAGTAAAAAAATATTTTAAATGTTCTTAACTATTCATCCCTTTTAGATACCTATAAGTTTCGTATTGTGATCTTAATTTATAGTCTGCATCATCTTTTTTATATTGATTATCTTGAAATTCATTAATTATCCTCGACTTAACATTATCTTTATATTGAATATCAAATAATTTTTTTATTATCTTTTTTAAAGATTTACTGTATATAGGAAAAGCTACTTCTATTCTTCTATTTAAATTTCTTTTCATCAAATCTGCAGAAGCAAGATAAATTTTTTCATCACCCCCATTATGAAAAATAAAAACTCTACTATGTTCAAGATACCTGTCAACTATACTATATACTTTAATATTTTCACTTAAATTTATTATGCCTGGTTTTAAGCAGCATATTCCTCTAACTATCATATCAATTTTAACACCCGCTCTTGAAGCCTTATATAACTTTCTAATCATCTTTTTATCTTCAATATTATTCATTTTGAATTTTATTGAAGCCGGCATCCCCTTTTTAGCATTTGCAATTTCATTATCTATTAATGCTTCAAGTCCTAATCTTAAACCGTTTGGGGCTGTAAGCAAATATTTTGTAATTTGGAGGTTTTCCTGTTTCGATAAAAACCAGAAAATTTTTCTCATATCTTTTATAAGTCTTTCATCCGACGTAAAAAAACCAAAATCAGAATAGATCTTTGCCGTTTTTTCATTAAAATTTCCGGTTGCCAAATAAGCATAATATTTTGTTTTAGTATTTTCAATTCTTTTTATAAGACATAGTTTAGCGTGTACTTTTAACCCGGGAAAACTGTACAAAACATTTACACCTGCTTCTTCCATTTCTTTAGCCCAAAACAAATTTAATTCTTCGTCAAATCGAGCTTTTACTTCCACAAACACAGTTACTTTTTTTCCGTTTTGTACGGCTTTTATTAAAGACTTTACAACTGAAGAATCAGTTGCTACCCTGTATAAAGTTATTTTTATTTCTTTTACTTTTTTATCTGTAGCTACTTCATTTAAAAAGTTTAAAACATAATTATATGATTGATAAGGATAGTGAAGCAGTATATCTTTTTTTCTTATTGAGTTGAAAAAGGATCTGTTCCCTAAAATAAATTTGCTTTGTAGAGGCGGTTGTGGAGAATATACCATAGACCTTTTAATGGGATTTTGCAAAGAGAAAAAGTCATTAAAGTTATGATACCCGGCTCCTTTTACCAGGTCGTTTTTCTCAAGTCTAAAGTAATCGGTTATAAACTGCAAAAAATCATCGGGCATCTTTTTATCATATAAAAATCTTGAGGGGGCACCGGTTGTTCTTTTGCTAAGTCCTAATTTTATTTTTTCCAATAAATTTCCTGTAAATTCATCCTCAATATAAAGTTCAGCATCTCTTGTAAGTTTAATTGAATATGAATCAAATATATCGTGGTTCGGAAATAATTTAGGCAGGCAATACCTAATAATGTCATCTAAAAAAATAAAATTGTGTCTCCCATGATATTGGGGGAAAAAGATAAATCTCGGAAGATGGTTGGAGGGTATTTCAATCAGTGCATATTTAAGTCTATGTTTTCTTCCATCAATATTCTTTTTTTTAATTTTAACAACAAGGTAAAGTGCATCATTGTTAAGAAACAAATTTATTTTTTTGTTGACTAAAAAAGTAGGTGCGCAATAATCTTTAAGTACTTCCTCAAAATAATTATCAAGAAATTTTTTTTGATGCTTGTTTAAATTTTTGTCATCAAGTATAAATATGTTGCGTTTATTTAGTAAAGGAATTATTTCGTTTCTATAAATATTGCCGAATTCTATTTGCTGATTTTTTATAACGTAATTTATTTGATTTAACAAGACTTCGGGGTTAAACGATAATTTTTTGTGTTCACTTCTTTTTAGATTGATAAGAGTTCTTAATGATGATATTCTAACTCTATAGTATTCATCTAAATTTGAAGAATAGATCGCTAAAAATTTTATCCTTTCGTATAGAGGAACGGTTTTATCCTTTGCCTCTTGTAATACACGGTAATTAAAAGAAAGCCAGCTAATTTCTCTGTTAAAATAAATGCTAATATTCATCGTTAAAAATCAATGTTTATATTTCTTGGGATATTCAATAAACTCAAACAACCAATTATCATCTATCTCTTTCCAGTTATCTATTTCTTTTTTTAAACAAACTATCCCTGCAGTCGGAAGATTGTCTAATCTTTTATCCGAAATAAGATTGATTAAATCCGTTATTCCGGGGTTGTGCCCGACAAGCATCAGGGATTGTAATTTATCATTTGCATGTTTTATAACGCTAAGTAAATCTAATGCACTTGCCTCATAAACATTGTTATCTTTTTTAATGTTAGAAACAGGATAATTTAATTTTTCTGCTATTATTTTTGCTGTTGTTATAGCTCTTAATGCAGGACTTGAGATAACGAGTTCCGGAGATATTTTTTTCTTTAATAATATCTCACCTATAAAAGGTGCAGCTTTTATTCCTCTTTTGTTCAGTGGTCGGTCAATATCGTCAAGCGAAGGTAAACTCCAACTGGATTTAGCATGTCTTAGTAGGTATAAAGTTTTCAATAGAAATCACCAAAGAAAAATGTAAAATTAATAGTTTTAAAAAATATGAATCATCTCTATTAGAAAGGTCAAAACAGATATTACAAGCCCGTACATAAAGATGTTATATGCAATATTCAGATTTTTATATTTTTTAATTAGAACAGATCCAACAGAATAAACATCTCTAATCATACTTAAATAAAGATATTCCCGGTCGTTCATTACTGCATCCATAGCTTTTTCATATTCATCCAAAGTCATTTTATAAAAGTTACCGAAAAAAAGAAGGTTGCCTTTCTTTTGCATAATATCTTGTTGTGTAATATTACCCGATGATACTTTAGGGCGCGTAGCTATAGTTGCAAAAATTATAGTTGCTAAAGAAACAATCAATAAAATCATGGAAGGGATAATAAGTTCTTGCTCTCCGCTGATTCTTTTAACTACAACTGTTAATATTATTGAAATGATAACGGCATTTATACTAATTAATATGTTTGCTTTTTTATCTGCAATAGCGCTTAAGGTTAAATGATTTTTGGAAGTTATTCTGAATAAAGTTTCAATGCCCCGGTCGGTTTTATTTTTCTTTTTATGCTTACCCTCTGTCTCAATATTATTTTGAACATTTTCTTTTTCATCCATAATACTAATCCTTTCCAATTAATTTATTTAATTGATTTTTTAATTTCTCTATGTTTTTCATTCTTTGAGGTCCATAATTATTTTTTGCATATTTTGTATAAAAATTATGTTCTGTTAAAAACTTTATATTTTCCTTTATCCATTCATCATCAGAATAATTTTTATTTTGATTCTTTTTAAATTCTTGGCGTAACAGTTCAGACTTTTCTAAATAATCTTTTTTACCAATATGTAAAATATCGGAGTCCGATAAAATCTCTTCTAAAAGAGAATTTGGAATACTGGATAACTCTGTTGCATCAATACATTTTTTAACCTGTTCAATATCTTCAATTAAAAAATTATTAGCAATTAAAAATCTTTCGGCAATATCAATACTTATTTTTTCATGCTCATTGCCTCCTTTACTATATCCCACATCATGAAACCAGGCGGCAAGTACTACTATATCAAATTCTTTTTCCGATAAGAATGAACCTCTACCTAACTCTTCTGTATTTTTTACTACCTCAAAAGTATGATTAATACAGTGATAGTTATAATCTGTACTTAAATTATTTGTTAGATATTCTGTGACATATTCTTTTGCTTTTTCAATTATATTACTCAAAATATCCTCCGGCTAAAAGATTGAATAAATATATGCATTAACAAAACAAAAGAAAAAGAAATAAAATAGTTGTGATAAAAAGCACTTAACAAGTAAAAAACTATTGCAAGAAATGATCAGATCTAAAAAGTGAGGATAACTTTATAAACGTTTATATAATTACCAAACCCTGCAACGGCTTTGGAGAGATAGCTCTATTTATATGAGTTTAATACATTCATATAATTTGCTCTTTCAAATTGAGAAGGATCGGAAACATTTTTATAACAAATACTTCCTCTCATTTGATCAAGTGATTCATATTCATGTTCTTCACCCCAGTAAATAAGTTTTGTTAAGACGGTCTTTATATGTTCAATTCCGTGCTTCAATAATGCAGCTAACATCTGAGTTACTTGAGCGCCTGCCATTATTAATTTTAGAATATCTTCCTCGGAATAAACTCCGCCTGTAGCGGCTAAGTCAGCTTTAATATTATCGTGTAGAATAGCAATCCACCTTAGTCTTAGCCTAATCATTTCAGGGTTACTTAGAACAACATCGGGAACAACTTCTAATTTTTCTAAATCAATATCCGGCTGATAAAATCTGTTAAAAAGTACAAGTCCGCTTGCACCGGCTTCTACTATTTTATTTGCCATCCAACTCATTGAGCTAAAATAAGGAGAAAGTTTAACTGCAACAGGAATTTTAACATTGTTAGTAACTTCCTTTACAATGTCTACATACATATTTTCAACATCACTGCCGCTTTGATTTATGTCGGCAGCAATTTTATATATATTCAATTCTAATGCATCTGCTCCAGCCTGCTCAATTTTTTTTGCGTATTCTGTCCATCCGCCCAAAGATTTTCCGTTTAAGCTTGCAATTATAGGAATATCCACAGCATCTTTAGCTTTTTTTATGTGTTCCAAATATTCCTCGGGACCTGTAACATAATCTTCCATTTCAGGAAAATAGTTTGTTGCCTCAGCGTGACTATCTGCATGGTGCGATGTGTAATGATGAAGTTCTAAAGATTCATGTTCAATCTGTTCTTCAAACAATGAATAAAGGACAACTGCGGCAGCTTCAGAATCTTCCATTTTTTTTATGTTATCAATTTCTCTCGATAAGGGCCCGGCGGAAGGAATAACCGGGTTTATTAAATCCATACCTAAATATTTAGTTTCTAATTTCATCTTATTACCTCGTTTCCGTTAGCTAACTGATTTTATTCATTTTCCTGTTTCTTTTCTTCTTCTTCAATTTTAAGGGGTTCAAAAGAGTTTAACTGCTCGTATATATTCCATTTTTCTTCCACATCTCTTTGAGCTTCTTTCATTAATCTTTTTGCTCTTTCGGGATGAGACTTTGTAAGCATTTTATACCTTGTTTCCATATATGCATAATCTTTAAGAGGTATCTTCAATCCTTTTGATTCAAGTTTGAAAGGATTTTTACCCTTCTTTTCCAAATCAGGATTATATCTGTATAATTGCCAATAACCGGAATCTACAGCAGCTTTTTGGTTATGCATTGCAAGTCCCATATTTATTCCGTGTGCAATACAATGGCTGTATGCAATTATTAATGAAGGACCGTCGTATGCTTCTGCCTCTAAGAATGCCCTTACTGTTTGTGTGTCGTTTGCTCCAAGAGCAACTTTAGCAACATAAACACTACCGTAAGATATTGCCATCATTCCCAAATCTTTTTTGGCAACCGGTTTACCTGCTGAAGCAAATTTTGCAACTGCAGCCCTTGGTGTTGCTTTGGACATCTGTCCGCCGGTATTAGAATAAACTTCTGTGTCAAGTACAAGAATATTTACATTTTTACCTGAAGCTATTACGTGATCTAACCCGCCATAACCTATGTCATAAGCCCATCCGTCGCCGCCCATAATCCAAACAGATTTTTTAACCAAATAATTTGCAAGAGATAAAAGCTGTTTTATATCGGCAGTTCTATCCTTTGAAGAATCTTTAAGCAATTCATTTAGTTTATTATTTAAAGCATCAACATACCCGCGCTGTTCATAAATATCCGCTTCGTCCTTTTGTTGATTATTCAGAATATTACTAATTAGATCATCACCTATTTCATTTGACAATGTAGTTAGTAATGTTTTTGCGTGTTCCTGGTGTTTATCAATTGCCAATCTAAAACCAAGACCAAACTCAGCGTTATCTTCAAACAAAGAGTTATTCCAAGCAGGTCCTCTGCCTTCTTTGTTAACAGACCAGGGTGTGGTTGGTAGATTTCCTCCGTAAATTGATGAACATCCTGTTGCATTTGCCACAATAGTTCTGTCGCCAAATAACTGGCTGACAAGTTTTATATATGGTGTTTCACCGCAACCTAAACAAGCACTTGAAAATTCAAACAACGGTTCTAAGAACTGTGAATCTTTAACCCTGGTTAAATTAACTTTTGTTCTGTCAAGTTCCGGAATGGATAAGAAGAAATCCCAATTTTCTCTTTCCTTTTCTCTCAAAGGCATTTGTTCTTGCATATTTATAGCTTTCAGACGTGTTTCACTTTTGTTCTTTGCAGGACAAACATCCACACAGATTCCGCAGCCCGTACAATCTTCAACTGCAACCTGAAGTGAATACAAAAGATTTTCCCCGTAATCTTTAGCTTTGAACTTTGTGTATTTAAAATCTTTTGGAGCATCTTTTAATTGATCTTCTTCGTAAACTTTTGCTCTTATAGTAGCGTGGGGACAAACAACAACGCACTTGTTACATTGAATACAAATATCCATGTCCCAAACAGGAACCTCTAAACCGATATTTCTTTTTTCCCATTGTGTTGTTCCCGATACGTAAGTTCCATCAACAGGCAGTTGGCTAACAGGTAATGTATCTCCTTTGCCTGCTATCATTTTGGCGGTAACTTTTCTTACAAATTCAGGAGCTTTTTCAGAAACCGGTGGCTTCATTTCCTTTTTACTTGTAACTTCTTTTGGTACTTCAACTTTAAATAAATTATCAAGTGTTTGATCTACAGCGGCAAAATTCATTTCCACAATTTTTTCACCCTTTGCACCGTAGGTTTTCTTTATTGAATCTTTTATCATTTCAATAGCTTTGTCTTTTTCAAATATATTTGAAATTGCAAAGAAGCAGGTTTGCATAATTGTATTTATTCTTGCACCCATTCCTGTTGCGTGTGCAACCTTATAGGCATCAATAATGTATAGGTTCATCTTTTTTTCAATCAAGTCTTCCTGTACCTTTTTAGGTAATGAATCCCATACTTTTTCTTTCGACAAATGAGTGTTCAAAAGAAACGTTGCACCTTCCACTGCATCTTCAAGCATGTCAAACGTTTCTAAAAATACTTGCTGATGACAGGCGATAAAATTGGCTTTATTAATAAGGTATGTTGATTTTATTTCCTTCGGACCAAATCTTAAATGAGATATTGTTGTGGAACCCGATTTCTTTGAATCATAAACAAAATAACCCTGAGCATAATAATCTGTTCCTTCACCGATAATTTTTATTGAGTTTTTATTCGCACCGACAGTTCCGTCAGCGCCCAATCCATAAAATTTACCTCTAAATGTTTCACTGGATTCAATTGAAAATTCGGGATCATAATCTAAGCTGGTATTTGTAACATCATCAACAATACCAATCGTAAAATGATTTTTAGGAGTTTCCTTTTTCATTTCAGCATAAATGCCTTTAATCATAGCAGGGGTAAATTCTTTTGATGACAATCCATACCTTCCACCGATAATTTTTGGATAGGTAAAAGGAAGTGTCCCATCCATAAATCTTTCTGAAATAGCATTTACTATATCCAAGTACATCGGTTCGCCGGAAGCGCCCGGTTCTTTTGTCCTATCTAAAACAGATAAAGTTTTTACGGTTTTTGGTAAAGCATTTATAAAATGTTCAATCGAAAAAGGTCTGTATAACCGTACTTTCAGCAAACCGACTTTTTCTTGTTGAGAGGTAAGATAATCAACCGTTTCTTCCGCAGCTTCCGCACCCGAACCCATAATAATAATTACCCTATCAGCATCAGGCGCACCAACATAATCAAATAGATGGTATTGTCTTCCTACTATCTTTGCAAATTTATCCATCTGCTTTTGAACAATATCAGGGCATTTTAAATAGTAAGGATTTACCGATTCCCTTGCCTGAAAATAAACATCAGGATTTTGTGAGGTACCTCTTATAAATGGATTATCCGGGCTTAAGGCTCTTCCTCTATGGGCTAAAACCAGGTCATCGTCTATCATCGCACGCATATCATCAAGTGTAAGTTGTTCAATTTTTTTCACTTCGTGTGATGATCTGAATCCATCGAAGAAGTGAACGAAAGGTATCCTTGCCTCTAATGTTGCTGCTTGAGCAATTAAGGCAAAGTCCATTATCTCCTGAACAGAGTTAGAAGACAACATTGCAAAGCCTGTTGATCTTGCAGTCATTACATCACTATGATCTCCGAAAATAGATAATGCCTGGGCGGCAATTGACCTTGCTGCTACGTTGAATACAGCAGATGTTAATTCACCCGCAATTTTAAACATATTGGGTATCATCAACAATAAACCCTGTGACGATGTAAATGTTGTTGTTAAAGCTCCTGTTTGTAAAGCACCGTGTACTGCACCGGAAGCACCGCCTTCACTTTGCATTTCCGTTACAGTAGGTATGTCATTCCATATATTTTTTTCTCTCTTAGCGGACCAAGCATCCGACCATTCGCCCATATTTGATGATGGTGTGATAGGATAGATTGCTATTACTTCGTTAATATGATAAGCTGTATATGCTGCAGCTTCGTTTCCGTCAATTGTTACTTTCTTTCTTTCCATAATATTAAGTTTTCTCTAATTAATTTAATTTTAAATATACATATTGTCTAAAAATATACCAAACAAATATTTGGATTTAGAGCCGTTTTTAAGCCTTTTCTTTTCATTGTCTATAAATTCAACAAGTTTTGAATAAATTGTTCTTAAAAGTAAAAATTTTATATTTTATAACTTTTAAGTAATTTAATACTACAATTTTTTTTTCGATTTATTGCCTTCATGGAATTCATTTTAATATTATTATTGGCTTCATTATTTGCTGCCTTCGGTACAATTGTCGGTTTCGGAGGTGGTATATTTATGATTCCCATTTTAGTTATTGGCTTTCAATTACCAATAAACATTGCTGTCGGTTCTGTTATTTTGGCTTTATTTCCCGGCTCACTTATTTCATCTTACTTTAACTATAAAAGAAAAAAAATTGATTACAAGGCGGGTATCACGCTTGAAATCCCAACCGTTTTAGGTACGATTCTCGGTGCGTATTTAACTTCTGTTCTTGCCCTGAACGTTTTGGAAATTGTGTTTGCTTTATTTGTTGGCTTGGTAGGTGTCAGCATGTTTAAAAAAACAAAGCACTACAAAGAACAAGACAACAGGTTGGAAATATTTAAAAGACTTAATAAACTTAACCCTGCTATCTCTAGAACGACCGGTAGCATACAATACAGAATGAGTTATTTATTAACCGGAATATTTGGATTGGTAGCCGGGATCATTTCCGGTCTGTTTGGTATTGGGGGAGGATTTCTTAAAACTCCGATTATGGTTAATGTGTTTAATATACCCCCTTCAACAGCATCAGCAACTGCATTGTTTATGATTATTTTTACCAGTTTGGCAGGAAGTTTAAGTCAATTTTATTTGGGACATATAAATTTCCTTTACAGCATCCCTATTATCGTCGGCTTTATTCTGGGAGCTTTTTTAGGAAATCATTTAAATTTAAAATTATCCGAAAAAACATTAAAAAGATTAATTGGTTTTGGATTATTTGCAGCCGGATTTTCTATTTTGTTTAATGTTATTTTATAAATGATTTTCTGTTTGTTCTAATTCATCTTCATCTTCTTCATCTTCCCAATCATACTTTTTCATAGGATCTGATTTTCTGAAAATTATTGCGGCAAAAATTCCCGTCAATGCACCAAACAAATGATACTCCCACGATATCTCTCTGCTTAAAGGCAGAACTCCCCAGATTAGACCTCCGTATAAAAATGTTACGATTAATGCCAAAGCAATTGCTCTGTTGTCTCTTCTGATAATGCCGCTAAAAAATAGAAAAGTTACATACCCGTAAACTAATCCACTAGAACCAATGTGATAAGATTCCCTCCCAATAAACCAAACAAATATTCCCGGAATCAAGTAAGACATAAAAAACACTTTGTAAGCGGCTTCTTTATAAAAATAAAATATACCGCATCCTAAAAACAGTAGGGGGATTGAGTTCGAAAATATATGATTGAAACCGGCATGAATTAAAGGTGCTGTAAAAATACCCATAAGTCCTTCGGTAGTCTGGGGAAGTAATCCATATTTAGCAAGATGAAGTGAAAAGAAATACTGTGCAAATTGGATCAACCATATTAAAGCCAAAAAGGATAAAGGAAAGATTATTAATTTAAATTGATTTTCTTTACTTTCTGTATTGTCCAATATATACCTAAAATGAGTTTCCCAATATTAAAAAAATTAACCGACTTATTGTTAAGATTTTTATTTAGGGATTTTGTTACTTGTGATTTTTAAAAAGTACTTGTTGCCAAATGTTTGTTCAAGCTTCCCTTTGCACTTATAAACTGTTTGTAATGATCATATAATTCTAGAATATCCCTTACATACTCAACTGTTTCAATTCCCCTGCTATACCCGTATGTTACAACATCATCGTTATAATATTTTTTCTTTGATTTTTGTAACAGATAAAATTCTACATTATCATCCCATTTATTAGGATCACCGCCATATTTTTCGGTAAGTTTCTTCGCATCTATTATGTGACC
>VAOU01007166.1_pt1 | contig 19114 bp, 17 predicted proteins | sample 3393871 | NCBI WGS metagenome assembly VAOU01 (sample SAMN08290440, study PRJNA428436) | hydrothermal vent metagenome | isolation source: Deep-sea hydrothermal vent chimney | place: Atlantic Ocean: South-mid Altantic Ridge | depth 1820 m m
ACACAAACCTGACATTGGGAATCTCCAATACGGGAGGTATTGCTTTGGCCTATCACTTATAAAAGCAGCTTTCCGGCAAAAGTTGTCTCTAATAAAATCAAAGTATTCCCGGTAAAAGCGCTTTTCTGTCTTTTGGATAATTGGAAAAATAACGGTGATACCACCGATGATGATCCAGTGCGCGCGGGAGGAGATTAGCCACTGTCCACAGGGCAAATGAAAACGCTGGCAGACACCAGCCCATCAGTGCCCAGCCACTCCATTCGATAATTTCGCCCAGCAGGTTAGGTGAGGAAACTTTATCAAAAAGACCTCCGTGTGGGATATAATAACCTTTTTTACCTCCTTTGCGGAGATTGAACAATGTATGGTCAGAAGAGATGTTGATGTACATTCCTGCGAAAAACAGAATAGCTCCCAGAATAAACTGCCAGCTCCAAAACCACGAAACAGCATAAACCGGATTGAGCGTACCAAACCAGTAGCCATTAAAAAAGCCGTTGGAGAAATTGAAAAACAGCGCCATCAGTACGATGAGCCAGGGCATCTGTTTCCCATCTTCTCGCAGCCGGAAAGGAAAAATAAAAATCCGGTTGAAATAATGTAGCATAAACAGGCCGTAAAAAACATAAACAGGTGCGGATTTTACGGCATTGCCATGGAAGAAAAACCAGGAAAAAATAACGGCTACCGGCAGTTCCATCAGAAACCATCCCAGTCGGTTGTTGACCATTGGCCCCCAAGTGTTTCGCGTGTGACGGCCATAAGGAACGGTAACCCGTAACAAAATGGGAAAGATGACAATGGCCAAAGCCATCCAGGCAACTAAGAGTTGAAAAAAAAGTTTTTCTGTCATCATCGGTCAAAGATATTGATGTTTTTTAAACCATGCGAGTGTATCGGCAACGCTCTCTTCAAGCGGACGGGGAGAAAAGCCCAGCACTCTTCCGGCTTTATCATGGAGAATATGCCGGTTAGACGATTGCAATATAGTGAGACTGATTTTGGTATATAAAGGCTCCTGTTTTTTCCATCGGGCATACAAAGACATAAACGGTACGCCCATCCGTGCCAGCCAAAAGGGGAAAACCGGTAACCTGCATTTTTTGTTCCGATGTGTACAGATTATCTGCGCAAGCGATTTCAGACTTTGCCATTCGCCCGAAAGCAGATAGCGTTCGCCCGGCTCTCCTTTTTCCATAGCATTCACAGCCGCCTGCGCCACATCGCGCACGTCCACCCAGTTGTAACCTCCAGGAACCAATCCCGGCAAGGTTCCTTTGTAAATCATTTGTATTACCTGTCCGAGATAGGAGGGCTTGAAATCGTATGGGCCTGTGATGGCCGTAGGATTTAAAACAATAACCTGAAAATCGGGGCTGTTTTGTTCCAGTATCCATTTTTCGGCAAGAGCTTTGGTTTTTTCGTAAACTATTTCGGAATGTAACGCCAGCGGAAAGGTTTCATCTAGAGGCTTATCTTGTGGAAATTGTTGAAGCGCATGGATGGAGCTGAAATGGACAAAGCGTTTTACGCTGGCTTCCCGGGAGGCGGCGGCGGCCAAATTTTTGGTGCCTTTCACATTTATTTTACTGACTTCGTCGTAATTTTCTCTGCCAATGGAAATTTTCGCGGCCAAATGGAAAACTACTTCCCGGTCGCGACACAAACATTCCAATGATGCCGGGTCATCGAGGTCCCCTTTTACGGTTTCGACATTTAACCCCTGCAATGCCCGGCTGCCGGTGTGTACCAACACCCGTACCTCATGGTTCTCTTTTAGTAATAGCCTTGTCAGGCAGGCCCCTACATGACCGTTAGCTCCGGTTACTGCAACTTTCATGGATGAATTTTCGGCGAAAGGTAGAAAAATTCCGGTTATTCTACAGGTTTAAAACCTTTTTCCACCGTGGAGCGAACGATAAACAAAAACCATGGCAGAGGGATAATCTTTCTTATAATCAGCAGCATTTTCCCCTGGGCGCTTGACGGGTAACGCATTTTTTTGCATCGACCTGTGGCTGCCTTGTAGATGGTTTTAGCCACAACCTCCGGGCCTGGGGCCTCTTCCCCAAACTTGTCTGCATTGGATAACGTTACTTTTTCGTAAGTATCATATTCAGGAAAGCCCTCCTTTTTAAAAACATCTTTGGAGCGGGAATAAAAATCGGTTTTTATGGCTGCCGGCTCAACAAGTTTCACAGCAATATTGAAAGGCCTCAGCTCAAATTGCAGTGATTCGGAAAAGCCTTCCACTGCCCATTTCGTGGCGTGATAAACGCTGTAAACGGGAAAAGTAATCCTGCCGCCAACGGACGAAATGTTGATGATCCGTCCTGCCTTCCGTTTCCTGAAATGAGGTAAAAAGGTGCGTGTTACATTCATCAGCCCGAACACGTTGGTGTCAAACTGTCTTTGAATTTGTCCGGGTTCAGCTTTTTCAAATATCCCTACCGCCCCATAGCCTGCGTTGTTGACCAATACATCCACATCGCCAAAAACTTTTAATGCATCTTTCAACGCCTCGGTAATGGTTTCGGGTTGGGTAACATCCAGCCGGAGAAGCCGGACGTTTTCAAGTTTTTGCAAATTCTGCTCCTTCTCGGGAGAACGCATGGTGGCGGCTACCTGCCATCCTTTTTGGGCAAAAAGTTCGACTGCTGCCCGGCCAATGCCGGAAGAAGCGCCGGTGATGAAGATTGTTTTTTTCATGGTTTTGAGTATTTTATAAGTAGTTTATTTTCTATTTATGAAGCAGCAACAGCGCTTCTTTTACAGACGTTACAGGAAGTTTGCAGGTCTTATTTTCGCACACGTAAATCAATGTTTTTCCGGGAATAAAACGATCTTTCAAAAGGGGTGTTTCATTCTTCCCGGTGCTTCCGGCCACCAAAGCCGTGGTGTAGTATTGTTCAAATTCCCGGTTTAGCTTCAGTGCCTCCCGGCCGGCAAAAACCACCTCTTGCGAAGGATACAGATAACGGTTCAGCAACAGTGCCCAGTTGGAATAGTAAGGCAGGTTTTTCAACAGGGCAGGATAGACTTTCTCCATCATGTTTCGTGCTGTTTCCGAATAACTATCATCTTCAAAATAAACATCGGCCTGCGCCAAAACCAAAGCCATGGCCGAATTGGAAGAAGGTATTACGTTGTCGGTGATTTCTGTTTTCGGTTGTATGGCCGGACCTTCTTCCCCTGCAGCATACAGAAACATGCCGGTAGCTTTATCATAAAAATGAAGTTGCACATAGCGAATAACCTGGTGCGCACTGAGTAACCAGCGTTCATCGAAAGTATAGCGGTAGAGGTCAAAAAAAGCCTGTGCCGTAAAGGCATAATCATCCAGAAAAGCGGGTACCTTTTCCTTCTTGTTTCGCTGGTCACGCCACAATTTTCCGTCAGCTTCCATGCGGTATGTTCTAATAAAATTGCCAGTATTTTCAGCCATCTCCAAAAATCCGGAGTCGTCGAAAGCACCATAAGCCGAAAGCAGCCCGCTGATGGTAAGCGCATTCCACGAGGTAATTATTTTGGTGTCAGTTTTTGGGCGTGGCCGGTGGCTGCGGACTTCGAAAAGCTTCCGGCGGGCTGTGGCAAGTTTTTCCGCTGCTTCCTGTTGTGTCAAATTAAAAGTTGTTGCTACTTTTTTTAACTCCTTTTGTACAAAAAGAACATTTTTCCCGGCTTCCCAATTTCCTGAGGTCGTGATGGAATAGTAAGCATCAAAAAGCGGTGCATCTTTTCCCAGCAGACTGTCGGTTTCCTTTTTGGTCCAAATGTAGAAATTTCCTTCACCACCATCGCTGTCTGCATCCAAAGAAGCATAAAAACCGCCTTGGGGAGAAAGCAGCTCTCTTTTTAGAAATTCAGCAGTCTGATACACAACATGTCTATACAGCTGCCTGTGTGTCAGGCGATAAGCTTCGGCATAGAGCTGCAACAGCTGGCCGTTATCATAAAGCATTTTTTCAAAATGAGGTACTTTCCACCGGCTGTCAGTAGAATAGCGGGCAAAGCCGCCACCGAGCTGGTCATAAATTCCGCCATGAGCCATTTTGTTGAGACTCAACGTAACATATTGTAACAATGATTTATTACCATTGTGATAATATTCGTTGAGCAAAAACCGGTAAGTGGAAGGCATGGGAAACTTTGGTGCCCCGCTGTTTCCACCCCATTTCATATCAAAATGGTGACGCCAGTTTGCCAGTGCTGTTTCCACATCAGCTTTTTTAAATACCTGATTCTCCGTTGATAAATGCAACAGATTATTCTGCCGGATGCCCTGTGTAATTTGTTCTGCCTGTTGCACCAGCTTTTGCGGTTCGGTCTTGTACAGGTGACTCAGTTGAGTCAAAACAGAAATCCATTGTTTCCGGTTGAAATAGGTTCCGCCCCACACCGGACGACCGTCGGGCAGGGCAAAACAGTTCAGCGGCCAGCCTCCCCGTCCTGTCAGTAGCTGAACGGCATCCATGTATTGATGATCTACATCCGGCCGCTGTTCGCGGTCCACTTTGATAGAGATAAAGTTGTCGTTCATAAGTCGGGCTACAGCCGTATCTTCAAAACTCTCCTTTTCCATAACATGGCACCAGTGACAGGCTGCATAGCCAATGCTCACCAAAACGAGTTTATTTTCTTTCCGTGCCTTTTCAAAGGCCTCTTTTCCCCACGGATACCAGTTGACAGGATTGTGAGCATGTTGCAAAAGGTAGGGACTTGTTTCATGAATCAGGTGATTGGTATAGGGATAGTGTTTCACGCTCATAGGTTTTTGTTGTGCATTGCAGGAAGAAAGCGTTAGAAAAATAACCAGATAAAAAAGTTTTCGCATGGACTTCCCCGTTTGTGTTGTTTAGAGAAAGTACAAAGATACGATTTGTTTAGAATGGTTCTGAATAAATTTATTAACTTTGCATAAAATGTGTAGATTTCAAATATAATTTTTCTCCACAAACAAAAATCATGGACAAACCGATTATTGTACAGAAGCATTCCTTAAAAATGGATATGGAGGCCGGAACTTATTTCTGGTGCGCGTGCGGCCGTAGCAAAAACCAACCATTTTGCGATGGCTCCCACAAAGGGACACCTTTTCGTCCTGTTAAAGTAGTGCTTGATGCGCCACAGCGGGTAAAGTGGTGTATGTGTCGTTACAGCAAAAAGGGGCCGTTTTGCGACAATACACATCGGGTGATTTAAGCTTTAAATTGCTAATTCTCACAAATTTAATTACAAATACGGAATGTTTTTATCCAAAAATGGAATATTCTCCTGTTTGGGAATCGTTCTCATAATGGGAAAACACTGTTAAGCCCACTCCCAATTATTTTACTGCAATGACTTTCAGTGCTATACATAACAAGGCACGTATTTTGATATTATATGATTATAATATGTACTCTGAAACGGTGAGAAGAAAGAAGTAATGATTCTCATTTTGGGAATTTTCCAATTTTTGGAAACTTTTATCCTGAATTGAAGTAAAACATTAAACTAAAAAGAAATGAGTCCGGAATGAAACGTCCGCTAAAAATTTTTGTGGTCGAAGATGATCTATTTTATGGAGAGCTATTAAAACGACATTTAGCCCTAAATCCCGACAATGAAGTCTATCTTTTCAAAACGGGAAAAGAATGTCTTGACAAACTCTACCTAAAACCGGATGTGGTTTCGCTTGACTACGGTTTGCCTGATGTGTCCGGTGATAAGGTTTTGAAAAAAATCAAAGAGGATTATCCTGAGCTTCCGGTCATCATTGTATCGGGACAGGAGGATATTCAAACAGCTGTCAGATTACTCAGAGGCGGTGCCTACGACTATTTTGTGAAAGATGCAGATACTAAAGACAGGCTGTGGAATACGGTGAATAATATCAGGCGGCACAAAGACCTGCGTATCGAATTGGATGAGTTGAAAGGTGAAATAGAGTTGAAATATGCTTTTAGAAATATTATGAAAGGCAGTAGTCCTGCGCTGAAAAAAGTTTTTGCTCTCATGGATAAAGCCATCCACTCCAACATTACAATTTCCATTTCCGGGGAAACAGGAACCGGAAAAGAACTGGTCGCCAAAGCCATTCACTATAATTCACCAAGAGCCAAAAAGCCTTTTATTCCAATTAATGTTTCTGCTATCCCCAACGAGTTGATTGAGAGCGAGTTGTTTGGTTATGAAAAAGGCGCTTTTACCGGTGCAAATACGCGTAAAATCGGAAAATTTGAGGTGGCCGAAGGCGGCACGTTGTTTTTGGATGAGGTGGCCGAAATGGATGCCAACATGCAAACCAAACTCCTGCGGGTGATTCAGGAAAAAGAACTTACACGGGTGGGCGGTCACGATATCATCAAAACAGATGTCCGGTTGATTGTTGCTACTCATCGTAATCTGGCCGAAGAGGTGAAAAAAGGAAATTTTAGACAAGACCTCTATTATCGCCTGCTCGGACTACCCATTGAGTTACCACCACTCAGGCAAAGAGGACTGGATATTATTCTGTTGGCCAAGTTCTTTGCACAGAAATACTGCAAAGAAAACGGTCTGGAACAAAAAATATTCACCAAAGCTGCACAAGATAAGTTGATGAGTTACAGTTATCCCGGTAATATTCGCGAGCTGGCTGCCATTGTGGAACTGGCTGCGGTCATGTCAGATGGAAAACATATCGAAAAACAACACATCAGCTTTAACTCGGCAGGAGTTCCCTCCGACATTTTATCGGAAGAAACCACCCTGGCCGGCTATAACAAAAAGATTATCCGCTATTTTCTGGAAAAACACGATGAGAATGTGGTACTTACAGCAGAAAAACTGGGCATTGGGAAATCGACCCTTTACCGGATGCTAAAAAATAAGGGTGTTTAACATGGCCGGAAAAAAAGACAAGCTCTCCTTACTACGGGATTACCTCGACGACGACACGCAGCAAATCAAAGAGATGCTGGAGCTTTTTCTGGATAATATCCCAAACGATTTGAAGCAATTAACTTTACTATGTGAAAAGTACGATGTTGAAAGTATTCGGAAAACTGCCCACAGGATAAAATCTTCCGTTAAGCTTTTCGGGTTGAATGATGTCGGAGAAATCCTGCAAAAGATGGAAATCCTTAGCAAAGAAAACTCCCCGAAAAGCCAACTCAAAATATTGGTAAAGCAGGTGAACCAACTCATGGACCACGAACTTAAACTACTCCGGAAAAAACTTACCCGGCTTTAAATCCCCCTTTTTTTATCCCCATTATTTTCTTAACGTTTTTCACCCCTACTGCACATTATTTCGTAATTTTGCGCTTCAATTTAAAATTAATCTAAATAGATACACCATGAGTGACGAAAAGAGAGACAAGCGCGTTTTGGAAGAGGTCACTACCGGAGAATATAAATACGGTTTTGTTACAGATATTGAGTCGGAACAGGCACCAAAAGGACTTACAGAGGACACTGTCCGTTTCATTTCAAAAAAGAAAAACGAGCCGGAATGGTTGCTGGAATTCAGACTGAAAGCCTTCCGCCACTGGCTCACGCTGGAAGAGCCCACCTGGGCATTGTTACATCACCCGCCAATTGATTATCAGGACATCATCTACTATTCGGCTCCCAAACCTAAGAAGAAGTTGGAAAACCTGAACAAGGTTGATCCAGAGCTGCTTGACACTTTCAATAAGCTGGGTATTTCGCTGGAAGAACAAAAACGGCTGAGCGGGGTGGCTGTGGATGCTGTCATCGATAGCGTTTCGGTGAAAACTACTTTTCAGGACACACTGGCCAAACACGATATTATCTTTTGCTCCATAAGTGATGCTGTTCAAAATCATCCGGATATGGTGAAAAAATATCTCGGCACTGTGGTGCCATACACCGACAACTTCTTTGCTGCTTTAAATTCGGCCGTCTTCAGCGACGGATCGTTTTGTTATATTCCCAAAGGGGTTCGGTGTCCCATTGAACTCTCCACCTACTTCAGAATTAATGCCGCCAACACCGGGCAGTTTGAGCGCACTTTGCTCATTGCCGACGAAGGTGGCTATGTGAGTTATCTCGAAGGATGTACCGCTCCCATGCGCGACGAAAACCAGTTGCATGCAGCTATCGTTGAGATTGTTACACACGATGATGCCGAGGTGAAGTATTCCACGGTACAAAACTGGTATCCCGGCAGCAAGGAAGGCAAAGGCGGTATTTATAATTTCGTTACCAAACGCGGTTTGTGCAAAGGCCGGAACTCTAAAATCAGTTGGACGCAGGTAGAGACGGGCTCAGCCATCACCTGGAAATATCCGAGTTGCATCTTGCTGGGTGACAACTCTGTGGGCGAGTTTTACTCGGTAGCCGTAACCAATAATTACCAGCAGGCCGATACCGGCACCAAAATGATACATCTGGGGAAAAATACAAAAAGTACCATTATCTCCAAAGGTATTTCCGCCGGAAAAAGCAACAACAGCTATCGTGGGCTGGTAAGGGTTTCGAAAAATGCCGACAATGCCCGCAACTATTCGCAATGCGATTCGTTGTTGCTCGGCGACAAATGCGGAGCACATACTTTTCCCTACATAAAAACGGGAAATGATACGGCTATTGTCGAACACGAAGCCACCACGTCCAAAATCTCCGACGATCAGCTGTTTTATTGCCAACAGCGTGGTATTGATAAAGAAAAAGCCATCGGATTAATCGTTAATGGCTATGCCAAGCAGGTTTTGAATAAGCTGCCCATGGAGTTTGCCGTAGAGGCTCAGAAGCTTCTTGCCATTACGCTGGAAGGCAGTGTGGGGTAAGGGGGGTACTTTAGGCACTTTAAACTTAGTTATTAACCCGGCTTTGGCCGGAAAAAACAGAACAAAATGCTTTTAAACATAAAAAACTTACATGTCTCCATTGATGGAAAAGAGATCATCAAAGGGTTGAATTTTAGTGTCAACAAAGGAGAAATCCATGCTATCATGGGGCCCAATGGCACCGGAAAGAGTACGCTGGCAGCAGCCATCACCGGACGCGAGGGCTATGAGATAACACAGGGCGAAATTATTTATAAAGGCCAGGTCATCAACGACTGGTCGCCCGACAAAAGAGCCAATGAGGGCGTCTTTCTCAGCTTCCAGTATCCCATTGAAATTCCGGGTGTCAGCATGACCAATTTCATGCGTACTGCTCTAAATGCCAGAGCAGAATACCATGGTCAATCGCTTATCACAGCGAAAGATTTTCTGAAAAAAATGGAAGAGAAGAAGAAGCTGGTGCAGATTCAGTCCAAGCTCACCAACCGTTCGGTAAACGAGGGCTTTTCCGGTGGTGAAAAAAAGAAAAATGAGATTTTCCAAATGGCCATGCTCGAACCGGAGCTGGCCATCCTCGATGAAACCGATTCGGGTCTCGATATTGACGCTTTACGGGTGGTTGCCAGTGGTGTAAACCAGTTGAAATCAGGTGAAAACGCATTCATTGTCATTACCCACTACCAACGTTTACTGGATTATATCGTTCCTGATTTTGTGCATGTTATGTATGATGGCCGTATTGTAAAATCGGGAGGCAAAAAATTGGCTTTAGAGCTGGAAGAAAAAGGCTACGAGTGGATAAAACAGCAATTTGATGACTAATCCGGCGAAAGGGAGAAAGGTTATGGAAAAAACAAAAAGAACGGTCTATCCGCTGGAGGAGACTCTCATCCGGCACTTCTCGAACCATTTTGAGAGATTGAGTCGCTACGATAGTCCGAAAGTTACAAAGATGCGCCGCGAAGCCATGAAGGCTTTTCAACAAACCGGTTTTCCTCACCATAAGATGGAAAATTGGCGTAATACTCATCTGGAAAGTGTATATGAAGAGCCATTGGAAGTTCTTGACCAGGAAATTCCTTACGAAAAGCAGCTAAGCGAAATTTTTCTTTGCGAGGTACATGGTTTTGAAAACCGTGTTCTTTCTGTGCTGAACGGCAGTTTTTACAGCACCGAAGAGGAAAAACTCACCGTGGACAATAACGGCGTGATCGTGGGAAGTCTAACCAAAGCCATGCAGGAATATCCTGAGTTAATTGAAAAGTATTATGGCGAAATCATGCAACAAACCGATGGTTTCAAATCATTGAACACAGCTATGGCCGCTGATGGTGTCTTTGTCTATGTGCCCGATAATGTTGAGGTAGAGAACACTTTTCAAATTATCAATATTCTGAACAAGCCCAAGCTGGTCATTAACGTTCGTAACCTCGTCATTTTGGGAAAAAACGCCAAACTCAGGCTGCTGCATTGCGATGACTCGGTAAACCACCATGCCGGGTTTATCAACAAAGTGAATGAAATTTATCTCGGCGAAAATGCTGAACTGGAACTTTACAAGCTGCAAAATCTGAACGATGAAACAGCCTTGGTGAACCAGACCGCAATTCATCAGTCTGCCAACAGCCGACTGAAAGTCAATGTGCTCACACTTAACGGCGGACTAATTAGAAATGAAATTTCCGATTTTATGAATGGCGAAGGTGCATGGTCTGACATTCGCGGCTTATATCTTATGGATGAACAGCAGCATATTGACAACCAGGTTTTTGTTTACCATAATATGCCGCATTGCGACAGTAATCAACTTTATAAAGGTATTTTGGATAATGAAGCTACGGGTGTTTTCAATGGCTATATTTATGTGGCGAGAGGTGCACAGCTAACCAATGCTTTCCAGAGAAACAGCAACATCTTGCTGACCAAAACTGCTCATGTGGATACCATGCCGCATCTGGAAATTTATGCCGATGATGTGAAGTGCAGTCATGGAGCTTCGGTAGGACAATTAGATAATGAAGCTTTGTTTTACCTTATGCAGCGTGGTATTCCCTTTGACAATGCCCGTATGTTACTTTTGTATGCTTTCGCCGATGCCATCATCAAAGAGATTTCTATCGAAGCATTGCATCTCAATATTGAAGACATGGTAAAACGCCGTTTGCGGGGCGATTTATCTATTTGCGACCGATGTGTTTTGCATTGCAGCACCCCCGAAACCCCTGTTATATTTGACATTGATTTAAGCAAAATCTAATACCATGGATATTAACCAAATAAGAAAAGATTTTCCCATCCTTGACCAAAAAGTCAATGGGAAACCATTGGTTTATCTTGACAATGCGGCAACTACGCAGAAGCCGTTACCTGTTATCCGAAGGATTTCAGATTATTATCTGAAAGAAAACAGCAACGTCCATCGCGGGGTGCATTACCTTAGCCAGGTAGCTACGGAGGCTTATGAAAATGCGCGCAAATATGTCGCGGATTTCATCAATGCAAAGGAGAGTAAGGAGATTATTTTTACGCGTGGTACTACCGAGTCCATCAACCTGCTCGCTACCGTTTTTGCTCCCTGGGTTCAGGCCGGTGACGAAATTGTGGTTACAGGAATGGAACATCATTCCAATATGGTTCCCTGGCAGCAACTGTGTGCGAAAAACAAAGCCCGGATGAAAGTTCTTCCGGTCAACCTCGATGGAACCCTTGACCTGAATCTTCTTTCAAAGATACTTTCTCCACGGGTAAAGTTGTTGGCTGTTACCCATCTTTCCAATGTGTTGGGAACCGTTAATCCGGTAAAAGAGATCGTACGAATTGCCCACGAAAAGGGGGTACTGGTGCTGCTGGATGGTGCACAGGGCATTGCGCATGCCAAAGTGGATGTGCAGGATTTGGATGCTGATTTTTATGCTTTCTCCGGACATAAAATATATGCGCCCATGGGTATTGGCGTATTATACGGACGTTCTGCCTGGCTCCAAAAGTTTCCGCCTTACCAGTTTGGCGGGGAGATGATAGATGAGGTGAGTTTTGAGAAGACCACCTTCAGCGAATTGCCTTACAAATATGAAGCAGGCACGCCCAATGTTGCCGGCGCTTTGGGACTGGAGGCCGCTCTGCGTTATGTGAATGAGACCGGATGGGAAGATATTCTAAAGCACGAAGATACCTTGCTGCATTATGCTTCAGAAAAGTTGGAAGGTATTGATGGTATGCGTATTATAGGCCGCGCTAAAGACAAGGCAGCTGTCATCTCTTTTCTGATTCATGGCGTTCATCCTTTCGATTTGGGAACGTTGTTGGATCAAATGGGAATTGCTGTTCGGACCGGTCATCATTGCGTACAGCCACTTATGGATTTTTACTGTATCCCGGGAACGGTAAGAGCCTCTTTCGCAATGTACAATACCATGGAAGAAATTGATATTTTTGCCGATGGGGTACGGAAAGCTGCCAGCATGCTGCGTTAACAGTCATAAACCTAAAATAACAAAAGATGAATATTGCAGAAAAAGAACAAACAGTCATTGAAGAGTTTTCCCTTTTTGAAGACTGGATGGACAAATATTCTTATCTCATTGAGTTGGGAAAAGAACTCCCGTTGATTGATGCAAAATACAAGTCAAACCAATATCTGATCTCCGGTTGCCAAAGCCGGGTGTGGCTTCATGCCGAGCTGAAAGATGGCAAGATATACTTAACTGCCGACAGCGATGCTGTGATTACAAAAGGGATTATCAGTTTGCTTGTTCGTGTTTTGTCGGGGCACACACCCAAAGAGATATTGGATGCCAGGCTGGATTTTATTGACCAGATCGGGTTGAAAGAACATTTGTCGCCTACCCGTGCCAACGGCCTTTCGTCAATGGTGAAACAGATTATACTGTATGCCAGAGCTTTTCAGATTAAGATGAACCAATAACAATCAAAAAATGACAGCTGAAGAAAAAAGAGTGCTGGAAGAGAAAATTGTCAATGTTTTAAAAAACATTTATGACCCGGAGATTCCGGTCAATATTTATGATCTCGGATTGATTTATGAGCATAAAGTAGATGATGATGGAAATGTGAAAGTGGTTATGACCCTCACAGCACCCAACTGTCCGGTGGCTGATGTGATGCCCCAGCAGGTGAAAGAGGAAATTTCTTATCTCACCGGCGTGAAGGATGTAGATGTGGAGATTACTTTCGATCCACCCTGGGATCAGGATTTGATTTCGGATGTAGCTAAGCTGGAACTTGGGCTGATGTAAGCATTACTTTCCGGTACCAACGCCATGACAGCCACTGCCGAAACGGCTAAAAAAGCAGAGAAAGGTAACAGGACATACGTTTTTCCGGCAGAGACAAAAATAGCTAAACAGAATACTTTTCTACTGATAATCAATCTGTTTACCTGATTTCGGAAAACTATTTTGAAAAAATATTCCCAAAAGGTTGTTAGTTTCAAAAAACTTTTACATTTGTCCCCATGAATATGGACAGTCGCAGCAGCATTTGGTGGTTTATTCTTTCGATACTTATTTTGGATAAATGTTGATGGGGATTTTTGTAAAGTGTTGCTATTATGATACAGACTTCCCGCCAAAAACGGGAAGTTTTTTTTTGCATAAGAAAAAGGAAAAAAGGTATGGAATTCAAAGAAAACTATTATGGGTGATAAAATTATTGTTTTTGACACTACCCTTCGGGATGGTGAACAGGTTCCCGGCTGTCAGTTGAACACTGTGGAGAAAATTGAAGTGGCCAAAAGGTTGGAAGCACTGGGTGTGGATGTGATTGAAGCGGGATTCCCCATTTCCAGTCCCGGCGATTTTCATTCGGTAGTTGAAATCTCCAAAGCTGTTTCCAAACCGGTCATTTGCGGTCTGACACGTGCCATTGAAAAGGATATTGAAGTGGCTGCCGAGGCGCTTCAATATGCCAAACGAAAAAGGATTCACACCGGTATCGGCACTTCGCCTTATCACATCAAGTATAAGTTGAACTCTACGCCCGACAAGATTCTGGAACGAGCTGTGGCTGCGGTGAAATATGCCAAAAAGTTTGTGGAAGATGTGGAATTCTATGCTGAAGATGCCGGCCGCAGCGATAACGAATATCTGGCAAAAGTGGTGGAAGCTGTCATTGCTGCAGGTGCCACGGTAGTAAACATTCCGGATACCACCGGCTATTGTCTGCCCAACGAGTTCGGAGAGAAGATTCGTTATCTTATGGAAAATGTCTCTAACGTCCACAAGGCTGTTATATCCACCCATTGTCATAACGATCTGGGAATGGCCACAGCCAACACCATCGAAGGTGTGCTTAACGGCGCCAGGCAGGTAGAGGTCACCATCAACGGGATTGGCGAACGCGCCGGAAATACGTCACTCGAAGAGGTGGTTATGATCCTGAAAAGCCACAAAGACCTTTCCGTTTACACGGATATCAACACGAAACAAATCTATAAAACCAGCCGTCTGGTCTCGTCACTCATGAGTATGCCAGTGCAGCCCAACAAAGCTATCGTGGGACGAAACGCTTTTGCCCACTCCTCCGGTATCCATCAGGATGGTGTACTGAAAAACCGGGAAAACTATGAAATTATCAACCCGAAAGATGTGGGTATCAAGGAGTCGAGTATCGAGCTGACGGCACGCAGCGGCAGGGCTGCGCTGAAACACCGGCTTAAAATCCTTGGCTATGATTTTTCCAAAGTTGAAATTGATAAGATTTACGATCGTTTCCTGACTTTAGCCGATAAAAAGAAAGACATCAAAGAGGATGACCTAAGGGCTTTGGTGGGGAAAACGACCCGGGAAGACCATGCCATTAAACTGGAATTGCTACAAGTGGTTTGTGGTAAATCTGCTGTTCCTATGGCCACGGTACGGCTGAGGATAAACAATGAGATCCATTCGGCTACCGCCTCTGGAAACGGCCCCATTGATGCGGCTTTCAGCGCTGTGAAACATCTGATTAAGCGAAAAGTTAACCTGGAAGAATTTCTGATTCAAGCTATTACACGCGGTAGCGATGACCTTGGGAAAGTGCATGTTCAAATCGAAAATAGAGGTAAATTGAACTATGGATTTTCGGCCAGTACCGATATCATAACGGGTGCTGTGGAGGCTTTTGTGGATGCTATTTCAAAAATTATTTAATAAAATTATTGCTTGTGGAACCAAAAACATTATTTGACAAAGTCTGGGACAAACATGTGGTTGACTCTGTTCAGGATGGGCCGGATGTGCTGTACATCGACCGCCATTACATTCATGAGGTAACCAGCCCACAGGCTTTTACCGGTTTACGTAAAAGAGGAATCCCACTTTTCAGACCGGAAAGGACTATCGCTACAGCTGACCATAACATTCCCACATTGCATCAGGAACTACCTATCCGTGAGGAGTTTTCACGTATTCAGGTGCAAACGCTTTCCGACAACTGCAAGGAATTTGGTGTGGAGCTTTATGGCCTGGGGCATCCCTACAACGGTATTGTCCATGTGATTGGTGCCGAGCTGGGGTTAACACTGCCGGGTATGACCATTGTTTGTGGAGACAGCCACACTTCCACACATGGTGCTTTTGGAAGTATTGCTTTTGGCATTGGCACCAGCGAGGTGGAGATGGTTTTTGCCAGTCAGTGCGTTTTGCAGCCCAAACCCAAAAAGATGCGGATAACCATTGAAGGGTCTTTGGGCAGAGCCGTCTCTGCCAAAGACATTATCCTGTATGTCATTTCGCAGATTTCGGCCAGTGGTGCCACCGGTTATTTTGTGGAATATGCAGGTAGTGCCATCCGCGACCTCAGCATGGAAGCCCGCATGACTATTTGCAATATGACCATCGAAATGGGCGCCCGCGGCGGACTTATCGCTCCGGATAACATTACTTTTGAGTATGTGAAAGGGCGTGAATTTGCTCCCAAAGAGGCCGATTGGGATCACGCTATTGAAAAATGGAAAACACTGAAAACTGATCCGGAAGCAGTTTTTGACAAAGAGCTGCATTTCCGTATCGAAGATATCCGGCCTATGATTACGTACGGAACCAATCCGGGTATGGGAACATCTATTGATGGATGCATTCCACAGCTTGACGAAATTCCTTTGGGACAACAGCCCTCTTTTATGAAAGCGCTGGAATATATGGACTTTGAGTCCGGCATGAAATTGGAAGGTCATCCCATTGATTATGTCTTTCTCGGAAGCTGTACCAATGGCCGTATTGAAGATATTCGTGCTTTTGCCTCATTAGTAAAAGGAAAGAAAAAAGCCGAAAATGTAACAACATGGATTGTTCCCGGATCGAGACAGGTTGAGAAACAGGCTTACAAAGAAGGACTGGTGGAAATTCTTGAAGAAGCCGGTTTTGAATTCCGTCAGCCCGGATGTTCGGCCTGTCTCGCCATGAATGAAGATAAAATTCCGGCAGGGAAATATTCTGTTTCCACTTCCAACCGTAATTTTGAGGGACGGCAGGGTCCGGGAGCACGTACTTTGCTGGCCGGCCCGCTTGCCGCGGCAGCTGCTGCCATTACCGGAAAAATTACCAATCCGGCTGATTTGATGTAACATGTTTCACCTTGAAAATTAAAACTATGGCTATTGATAAATTTGACATACTGACCTCCACCTGCGTCCCCCTTCCGGCGGAGAACGTGGATACCGACCAGATAATTCCGGCACGCTTTTTAAAAGCCACTTCCCGTGAGGGTTTTGGCGAAAATCTTTTCAGAGACTGGCGTTTTGACAAACAAGGTAACCAGGTGAAAGATTTTGTGTTAAACAATCCGGAATATTCCGGAAAAATCCTTGTAGCTGGTAAAAATTTCGGTAGCGGTTCCAGCCGCGAGCATGCCGCCTGGGCTATTTTCGATTTTGGATTCCGGGTGGTTGTCTCCAGCTTTTTTGCCGACATCTTTAAAAACAATGCCATGAACAATGGCCTGCTGCCGGTCCAGGTTTCCGAAACATTTTTGAGAATTATTTTTAATGAAATAGAAAAAGATGCCGCCACACAGCTGCGTGTAAACCTCGAAAAGCAGGAAATAAAACTATTAACCACCGGCGAAACAGAGGCTTTTGACATTAATACATATAAAAAGTCATGCCTGCTCAACGGCTATGACGATATTGACTTTCTTTTAAGTAAAAAAGATAAAATAATTGCATTTGAACAAAGCAGGAAAGGCTGATTATGTATTTAGAAATCATGGACACCACCTTGCGCGATGGGGAACAAACACAGGGCATCTCTTTTTCACCTGGCGAAAAGCTCCAACTAACAAAGTTTCTGCTTACACAACTCGGTGTGAACAGGGTGGAGATTGCTTCGGCACGCGTTTCGGATGGCGAATTTAAAGCTGCTGAAAAAATTGCCCAATGGGCTCGTAAGTCCGGAAAGCTCGATGCGATTGAAGTGCTGGGATTCATTGATAATGGCCAATCGGTACAATGGATAAAGGAAGCTGGACTGAGAGTGGTTAACATATTGAGCAAGGGCTCATTACGTCATTTGGAAAAACAACTGCGAAAGAGTCCCGAAGAACATGTAAAAGAGATTAAAAGGGAAGTGGCTTTGGCTGAAAATGCCGGCATCGCGGCAAATCTGTATCTTGAAGATTGGTCAAATGGCATGTTGCTTTCTCCCGATTATGTCTTTTTTCTGACAGATATGTTAAAGGACGAAAATATCCGGCGATTTATGCTTCCTGATACTCTGGGAATTTTAAACCCGGATCAAACGTATGCTCTTTGCAAAAAGATGCGCGATACTTATCCAAAGTTGCATTTTGATTTTCATGCCCACAACGACTATGACCTCTCGGTTGCAAACGTATTTGCAGCTGTAAAAGCCGGTGTCAACGGTATTCACACTACCGTGAACGGGCTTGGTGAAAGAGCGGGAAACGCTCCTTTGTCCAGCGTAGTCGGTATTCTTCATGACCATCTGAAAATTAAAACCGACATTCGCGAAAAGAACATAAACAAAGCGAGTATTCTGGTAGAACGTTTCTCGGGCATCCGTGTTCCGGTAAACAAACCCATCGTGGGCGAAAATGTTTTTACCCAGACTTCGGGTATCCATGCCGACGGCGACAGTAAAGGTAACTTGTATTACAACAACTTACTGCCTGAACGGTTTGGCCGTGTTAGAAAATATGCCCTCGGAAAACTATCGGGCAAAGCCAGCATCAAAAAAAATATGGAAACGCTGGGCTACCATCTTGACGATGATGCACTAAAACAGGTTACCCAAAGAATTATTGCACTGGGTGATAAGAAAGAAAGTGTCACGGCAGACGATTTGCCATACATCATTGCCGATGTACTGGACAACGGAATGCTGAACAAACATATTTTTATCAAAAGCTATACCCTGACGCTCTCGGGGGGGATGCGCCCCATGGCGCATATTCGTGTACAAATCAACGATGACTTGTATGAAAGAAGCTCCATCGGTGATGGTCAGTATGATGCATTTATGAAAGCCCTGTGGAAAATTTATGATGACATTGGAAAAGAAAAACCGGTGCTGAAAGATTATCGCGTGACCATTCCTCCTGGCGGGAAAACCGATGCGTTGGTCGAAACCATCATAAAATGGGAGATGAATGGTCGTACCATCACTACCAAAGGGCTGGATGGTGACCAAACGGTGGCGGCGATTAAGGCAACAGAAAAAATATTAAACATTATTGACCAAAAAAAATGAAAATAAAAATAGCCGTTTTATCGGGTGATGGTATTGGCCCGGAAATAATTGAACAAGGTTTGAAAGTCTGCCGTGCCATTGGCAAAAAGTTCAATCACGATATGGATTTCGAAGAAGCGCTGGTTGGGGCTTGTGCCATCGATGCCACCGGAAATCCATTCCCTGACGAGACTTTTGAGTTGTGTAAGAACTCGGATGCCGTGCTGTTTGGCGCCATTGGTGACCCGAAATATGACAACGATCCCAAGGCCAAAGTACGACCGGAACAGGGGTTGCTGGCCATGCGCAAAAAACTGGGACTTTATGCCAACGTACGGCCGGTGACCACGTTCAGTTCTCTCCTGGATAAATCGCCCTTGCGGCGCGACCTGGTAGAAGATGTGGATTTCGTTGTAATTCGCGAACTTACCGGCGGTATCTATTTCGGAAAACCCCAGGGACGTTCCGAAGATGGCAATACAGCTTACGATTCTTCTGTTTACCATCGTTATGAAATAGAACGCATTGTGCGGCTGGCTTGCGACTACGCCATGCAACGTGACAAAAGGCTGAGTGTGGTGGACAAAGCCAATGTGCTGGCTACCTCAAGGTTGTGGCGTGAGGTGGCTGCCGAAGTTGGTCGTGAAT
>VAOU01101201.1_pt1 | contig 19071 bp, 16 predicted proteins | sample 3393871 | NCBI WGS metagenome assembly VAOU01 (sample SAMN08290440, study PRJNA428436) | hydrothermal vent metagenome | isolation source: Deep-sea hydrothermal vent chimney | place: Atlantic Ocean: South-mid Altantic Ridge | depth 1820 m m
CCGTAGATCGACTGGTCATCATCACCCACCACGGTCAGGCCATTACGATTGCCAACCAGCAGTTGTAATAACTGGTACTGGCTAGTGTTGGTGTCCTGGTATTCATCTACCAGCAGATAGCGGATGCGGTCGCGCCATTTTTCCAGTGTGTCCTGGTGTTCACTGAACAGCTGTAACGGGCGGCTGATCAAGTCGTCGAAATCAAACGCATTATAGGTGTGCAGGTAATGGCTGTATTGCAGGTAAAGCCGTGCTGCTGCCAGCTGTTTTTCGTCGGTGGCATCGGCATAGGCCTGTTCGGGTGAGACCGCGCCATTTTTCCAGGACGAGATCTGCCAGTGTATCGCCTGTGCCTGTTCGAATGCCTGCAGGCCGGTTTTGCGCATCAGTTCCTGTACCAGCGAGGCACTGTCCTGGCCGTCATACAGGGTAAAGCTTTTGCGGTAACCCAGCTGACGATATTCGCGCCGCAGTATGTCCAGCCCCAGACGATGGAAGGTGGATACGCGCAGGCCATCGCATTCCAGCCCCGATTTTTCCAGCCGTTGTTTCATTTCACGCGCGGCCTTGTTGGTAAAGGTCAGTGCGGCGATATGTTTGGGCTGGTATTCACCCTTGCGAATCAGGTGTGCAATTTTTTCGGTGATCACACGGGTTTTACCACTGCCGGCCCCGGCCAGCACCAGTAATGGCCGGTCGGTACACTGGATGGCTTTTTTCTGGCGGGAATTGAGTTGTAACTTCATATAAACGGCCTTTGGCATGGCATGACTACCAAAGGCAACAGGCCGAAGGTTAACCACATTGTAATGAAATCAGGGTTTGCTGAGAAGTGCCAAATTGTCTTAATGACGATTGATATTTTATGAGAGAATAATGTCATAGTTAGGGGTGGGTTCCAGTCCCGCTAAGTCATATAATAGAATCCGTGAACGAATCAATTAGTTGGAGTAGATAATCATGAGCCAGGCAGGGTTGCCGACCGATTTACCCGCGTTGCAGGCCAGTATTGCCCACCAGCGGGAGTCGCTGAAGGAATTACTGCAACAGCCATTGGCCGAAATGGCACAACGTTGTGCGGGTGTGTGGCCAAAACGTGATGAATTGAACCAGTTATGTCTTGAAGGGCTAAAAACCTTCCCGTACTGCATGTTTATGTATGTGCTGGATAAACAGGCGGTACAGATTTCAGATAATGCCTCCCAGTACGGCTTGCAAACCGAGCACCTGGCGCGTGACCGTTCACAGCGTCCGTACGTACTCGACATGAATCCGGATCGGGATTTTAATCTGTCCGGTTCCTATATCAGCTTGCATGCCCGGCGTCCGTCCATCACGGCCATGCAGAGCATCCGGGATAATGCCGGTGAATTGCTCGGTTACCTTGGCGCTGATTTTGACTTGCGTGACTTGCCTCTTTCCAGTGAGGTTTATGAAGAGCCGGTTGGTTGGCGACAGATGAAGGGCGACCCGGCGATACGGGGCGGGGTGTTTGCACAAACCCGTTCGGAAAGCCTGATGGACCAGCACATGGATACCTCGCTGGCTATCATGGAAGAAATGATTCTGGAACGTGGCGTGTTCCACGGCAAGCTGCATTTTTCCAGTAGCCGCATGACCATCTGGTTGTACGATGATCCTTATCGCTATCGCATACTTGAGTTTGATGCGTTACAAAACCCGGATGTGTGCCTGGCCTACCCGCATCGTGAATACCCTAAAGGTTCGCTGATACCAGAAGAGGCAGTCAGACCGATACTGGAACAGTTTCGTGCGCTGCGTTTTGCCGATGATACGGTTTATCTGCGCTCGGGTTCGCTGAACCTGTTTAACGGGGTGGTGTCGTTGACTTTTTCATGTGACGGTTCGCATTACGTCTCTTATGATACCTTCCTCAATAAAGGCCTGTCGTTCTGGATTGGTTCTGACGGCCAGCTGCCGTGATTGCTGATTGCTTTTGATGTAAAGTAATCCCTTCTCCCTTAGGGAGAAGGTTAGGATGACGACGGCATGGACGCCGTCGGTAGGGTAACGCATGGAGCAGTTGCCGAGGGGATAAATATAATATTGCATTACCCATTCTTGATCCCCTCACCCCAACCCTCGGTAACTGCGTCCTGCGTTACCCTACCGGCTACATCCGTGTAGCCGTCTCCCTCAGGGACGACTCCAGGGATGGAGGAGGTAGGGCGAAGTTTGGAACCCGAGCCGAGAGGGGGTTTTGGACAGCATTGAATCTAATGCGATTAATGCCCCAATTACGATAACAAAAAACCTGAGCACACCGCGCTAACGGAAAAGGAGCACACAGGTGCCCGAGTCAAGCAGCATACTGGCGATACTGGGTCTGGCCTTCGGCCTGGGGCTGACCCATGCACTGGATGCCGATCACATCATGGCGGTATCCAGCCTGTCTGGAAGCCGCGCGAGTCTGCGCGACACCCTGCATTTTTGTGGACGCTGGGCCATTGGTCATGGCCTGACGCTGTTACTGATCGGATCAGCCGTACTGCTGCTGGGTATGGCGCTGCCGGCTGAATTAAGCCAATTGGCCGAAATGGCCGTTGGCTGGGTGCTGGTTGGCCTGGGTCTGTACGTATTCTGGAGCCTGCGACGAACACAGGCGCATTTGCATTACCATCATCATGACGGGGTTGCGCGCCACGCTCACTGGCATCAGCACGATCACCTTCCTGCAAGCAGCGATGACCATCATTCCCACCGGCATCATGGCGCAGTGATGGTCGGTGTACTGCACGGCATGGCCGGTTCCGCACCCTTGCTGGCGATACTGCCGCTGGCCACGCAAAGCTCGCCCTGGTACGGCATGGCATATCTGCTGATGTTTTGTGTGGGCGTGTTACTGGCGATGCTGGTATTCGGTGGTGCGCTGGGCTCAGTGTTTGGCTGGCTCAACCGCAAGGGCCACACGGCTGTGCGGCTGGTACGCGCCAGCGTGGCACTGGGCACAATCACTCTTGGCGCCTACCTGATTACAGGATATGCCGCATGAATGGCTGCCCGGTACAGACCGACACAAGTGGCTGGCAGGCCAGTCTGCAACTGGGTTTCGAACGGCGTGGTGCGCGTACTGTGCTGGCACACCGGTTGCACCGCGGGCCGCTGGGTGTACAGCGCGCGTTTTACCCGGAACAGGGTTGGCCACATGTCTACATCCTGCACCCACCCGGCGGCGTAGTCGGTGGCGATGTGCTGAATATTGACGTTACACTGCAAGCCGGGGCCCAGGCACTGGTGACGTCTCCGGCTGCGGCCAAGTTTTATCGCAGCGCGGGTGAGCAGGCGCAGTTGCATCAGCACCTGAAGTTACATGGCAATGCGATGCTCGAATGGCTGCCGCAGGAAACCATTTATTACAGCGCGGCCGAAGTCGATGCCCGCACCCGGGTCGAGCTGGATGCCGACAGCCGCTTTATCGGCTGGGACATGTTTTGTCTGGGTCGGCCGGCAGCCGGTGAAGGCTTTACTCAGGGTCATATCAGTCAGCGTCTGGAGATCTGGCGCGAAGGCATGCCGTTATGGCTGGAACAGGCCGCGTTTGCCGGGGATGGCGAGATGCTGGATGCGCGCTGGGGCATGGCAGGTCGGGCATTGGCCGCGACACTGGTGGCGGTGGGAGATACCGATGGACTGGCCGAACAGATACACCAACAGGTTAGCGCCACAGAGGGCGACCACTTTGCAGTCAGTCAGCTGGATGATGTGCTGGTGTGCCGTTATCTGGGCACCGAGGCACAGCGCGCGCGACAATGTCTGGCATCCGCCTGGCGCATAATAAGACCTCAGGTAATGGGCCGAGCTGCCTGCGAGCCACGAGTCTGGAATACATAATAACCATCACGCTGATCGAGCAAGAGAGGACAGGCAATGGAGCTATCACCAAGAGAAAAAGACAAGCTACTGGTATTCACCGCCGGCCTGGTGGCCGAGCGCAGGCTGGCACGCGGCCTGAAACTGAACTACCCGGAGGCGGTGGCCTATATCAGCGCCGCGATACTCGAAGGCGCACGCGATGGCCAGACCGTTGCCGAGCTAATGAGTTATGGCACCACCTTGCTCAACCGTGACCAGGTGATGGACGGCATCGCCGAGATGATCCCGGAAGTGCAGGTCGAGGCCACCTTCCCGGACGGCACCAAGCTGGTGACCGTGCACGCACCGATAGTATAAAGGAGCGAACAGATGATACCCGGAGAAATCATAACCGCCGACGGCGAGCTGGAACTGAACGTCGGCCGCCAGACCCTTACGGTCAATGTAGCCAACAGCGGCGACCGACCGATACAGGTGGGCTCGCATTATCACTTTTATGAAACCAACAGCGCGCTGGCATTCGACCGCGAGGCCGCGCGCGGCTTCCGGCTGAACATCGCCGCCGGCACATCGATACGATTCGAACCGGGCCAGAGCCGCGAGGTAGAGCTGGTGGCCTATGCCGGTGAACGCAAGGTGTATGGCTTTAATGGCAAGGTCATGGGCGCACTGGAGCCACAGTCATGAGTCGCATTAACAGAAGAGCCTATGCGGAAATGTTTGGCCCAACCACTGGCGACCGCGTACGCCTGGCTGACACCGAACTGTGGATACAGGTTGAGGACGACAAGACTCTGTACGGCGAAGAGGTCAAGTTTGGTGGCGGCAAGGTAATCCGTGACGGCATGGGGCAAAGCCAGCGTTGTTCCGATGAAGTGGTTGATGTGGTGATCACCAACGCACTGATACTCGACCACTGGGGCATCATCAAGGCCGATATTGGTATCAAGGACGGCCGCATCAGCGCGATCGGCAAGGCCGGTAACCCGGATATTCAGCCCGGTGTCGATATCGTGATCGGGCCGGGCACCGAGGCGATTGCCGGTGAGGGTCAGATCCTGACCGCGGGTGCGATCGATGCGCATATTCATTTTATCTGCCCGCAGCAGGTCGAGGATGCGATGATGTCTGGCGTTACCACCATGCTCGGTGGCGGCACCGGGCCAGCGGCCGGCACCAACGCGACCACCTGTACACCGGGGCCGTGGAATATTCAGCGCATGTACCAGGCGGTGGAAGAGTTGCCGATCAACTTCGGTTTTCTGGGCAAGGGCAATGCCAGCCTGCCGGCGCCACTGGAAGAACAGCTCAAGGCCGGTGCGATGGGCCTGAAACTGCATGAAGACTGGGGTACCACGCCGGCCGCGATTGATAACTGTCTGAGTGTAGCCGAGGAATATGATGTACAGGTCGCGATCCACACCGACACGCTGAATGAATCCGGTTTTGTCGAAGACACGCTGGCCGCGATGAAGGGCCGCGCGATCCATACCTATCATACCGAGGGTGCTGGTGGCGGCCATGCGCCGGATATCATCAAGGCCTGTGGCGCGGCCAATGTGTTGCCGTCGTCGACCAACCCGACGCGGCCGTACACGGTTAACACTATTGACGAGCATCTCGATATGTTGATGGTGTGCCATCACCTCGACCCGAACATTGCCGAGGACATCGCATTCGCCGAATCACGCATCCGCCGCGAGACCATTGCGGCCGAAGACATCCTGCATGATCTGGGCGCGTTCTCAATGATCGCATCGGACTCACAGGCCATGGGCCGCATCGGCGAAGTGATTACCCGCACCTGGCAGACCGCGCACAAGATGAAGGTACAGCGTGGCAGTCTGGCCGGCGACCCGAGCGAGCACGATAACTTCCGTGCCAAACGCTACATCGCCAAGTACACCATTAATCCGGCACTGACCCACGGCATTGCCGACGAGGTCGGTTCGGTCGAGGTCGGCAAGCTGGCCGATCTGGTGCTGTGGAAGCCGGCCTTCTTCGGCGTGAAGCCGTCGATGATTATCAAGGGCGGTATGATCGTTGCGGCACCCATGGGTGATCCGAATGCATCCATTCCAACACCACAACCGGTACATTATCGGCCGATGTTTGGCGCTTTGGGCGGCGCGCGCAGCGCGACCTGTGTGAGTTTTGTATCGCAGGTGGCCTTGCAGCATGATATGGCCGAAAGCCTGGATCTGAAAAAACGTCTGGTCGGTGTGCGTGGCTGCCGGACGATACGCAAGCAGGACATGATTCATAACGATTTGCAGCCAAAGATCGAGGTAGATCCACAAACCTACGAAGTGCGCGCCGATGGTGAGTTACTGGTATGCGAACCGGCACAGGAGCTGCCGCTGGCGCAGCGCTATTTTTTGTTTTAATGATGGTCACATAATGCCGGATATGGGATGAGTATTGCCTGCTAAAGACGCGCTATTCGCCATCCGTGGCCGCTCGACTGCCGCGTCCTTGCGGCAGACGGTCTTTAGCAGGCAATACTCATCCCATATCCTACTTTTACTGGTTCCCACGCTCTGCGTGGGAATCCATACAACGCTCAGGCCGGGGCAGTATGCATTCCCACGCAGAGCGTGGGAATGAGAGATAGATGTAGGTCGGGTTAGCGCAGCGTAACCCGACATAATACTGCCAACCTGACGTCGGGTTACGCTGCGCTAACCCGACCTACGGTACTTTACGATACCATCGTGAGAAAAAAGTTTAGTACGATTACCTATATGGATAGTAGTGAGCAATGATAGAAGTACACACCATACTGGAACAACCCGAGCAAGCCGATGCGGTGCTAACCCTGAGTTTTCAGGACCGCCAGCGCAGCCGCTTACGGGCAAAACTGGACAACGGCGAAGAGATCGGCTGGATGCTGCCGCGCGGACAGGTGTTACGCGATGGCGATTGCCTGCGTGCCGACAATGGCCAGGTGATCGAGGTGCGCGCCGCGCCTGAAACCGTATCTACTGCCCGTGCAGATAACCCGTTGCTACTGGCGCGTGCGGCCTATCATCTCGGCAACCGCCACATGCCGTTGCAGATCGGCGAGGGCTGGTTGCGTTATCATCATGACCACGTGCTGGACCACATGGTCGAGGAAATGGGCTTACAGATCACGCAGGAACAGGTCGCGTTTGAACCTGAGGCCGGTGCCTACAGTGGCGGCCATCATGGTGGACACGGACATGAGCACAGTCATGACTGAGCCAACACAGGCCGTGCCTTCCGTACCGATGCCCTTATTACAACTGGTCAGCCCGGCCTTGCCGGTTGGCGCCTATGCTTATTCACAGGCGCTGGAATACGCGGTCGAGGCCGGCTGGATCACGACAGAACAACAGGCCGCCGACTGGATAACAGGCCTGCTGTCACATTCACAGGCATGTCTGGATGCACCGGTATTATTCCGCCTGCACACCGCATGGCTGGCTGACGATACAGAGCAGGTGATGCGCTGGAATCATTACCTCTATGCCAGCCGTGAATCGGCCGAGTTGCAGGCAGAGGACTACACGCTGGCACGTGCACTGACACGCTTGCTGGTTGATCTCGATATAGATCGGGCGCTAGCGCTCAAACAACAAAGCCGTTTAAGCTACGCCTGCCCGTTTGCACTCGCCGCTGTACAATGGCAGATTAGCGCCAGCGATGCGGTGGCTGGTTACCTTTGGTCATGGGCCGAAAATCAGGTGGCCGCGGCAATCAAGCTGGTGCCACTGGGTCAGACCGCCGGACAACGCATCCTGCTTAAACTGGGTCAGACCATACCGGCACTGGTCGCAGCGGCGCAGCAGATAAAAGATGAAGACATAGGCCAGGTCGCACACACACAGGCGATGGCCAGCGCATGGCATGAACGGCAGTATTCACGGCTGTTTCGTTCGTGAAATAGGTGCAGTAAAAGGATTTAGTCCCTTCTCCCTTAGGGAGAAGGTTAGGATGAGGGGATCAAAATAGATGAAGTTGTTAGCTCGAGCACTTCGATACCAGGCAACCGAAACAGAACAATTGCTATGGAAATATATACGAGACTGAAGGCTGGACGGTTATAAATTCAGACGTCAGGTAGTCATTGAGCCCTACATCGCAGATTTTGTTTGCCTTGAAGCCAAACTGATTGTAGAAGCAGATGGTGGCCAGCATCTGGAACAAATTGAATGCGATGAAAGACGAACTGAGTTTTTAGAATCTTTGGGGTATACGGTGATACGCTTCTGGAATAATGACATACTGCGAGATATCAATGCAGTGCTTGAGCAAATAAGGCAACACCTGATTGATATACCCTCACCCCAACCCTCTCCCGGAGGGAGAGGGGGCTAACATACTGATTATTGGAATGTGTAATACTTATCAACGAAGAATCCCCTCTCCCCCAGGGACGACTCCAGGGATGGAGGAGGTAGAACGAAGTTTGGAACCAGAGTCGAGAGGGTTAGGGTGAGGGTAAGGGGATAAATATAATCCATATGACAACAAAACAAACACTAAGAGTAGGCATCGGCGGCCCGGTCGGTTCCGGTAAAACAGCACTGGTCGAGGCATTGTGTCTGGACATGCGCGACAAATATGAAATCGCGGTGGTCACCAACGACATCTATACCCGCGAAGACGCCGAGTTCCTGACCCGGCGCGAAGCGCTGGCATCTGACCGGATCATCGGTGTCGAGACCGGCGGTTGCCCGCATACTGCAATCCGCGAAGACGCATCCATGAACCTGACCGCAGTGGAAGAGCTCAACGAGCGTTTTCCAAAGCTGGACATGGTGATTATCGAAAGCGGTGGCGACAACCTCAGCGCCACCTTCAGCCCGGAGTTATCGGACCTGACACTTTATGTGATCGATGTATCGGCTGGTGACAAGATCCCGCGCAAGGGTGGCCCGGGTATCACCCGTTCAGACATGCTGGTGATTAACAAGATTGATCTGGCGCCTCACGTCGGTGCATCGCTTGAGGTGATGGAACGCGATGCGAAAAAGATGCGAGGTGATCGTCCGTTTGTATTCACCAATCTTAAAACTGGCCAGGGAGTGGAGACGGTACGCGATTTCATTATCCATCAGGGCATGTTGTGATACGGACTGCGTACCTGATTGCCCGGAAAAGCACCAAAAACGTATAAACGCCCCAAAATAAAGCATTATTCCAAGCCTTGCGCACTATTACCGTGCGCCTTCAATACAACATTTGTCGCAAATCTGCAACAAATGTTAATAATTCACTGATATTTATAATCAATTTCATCTTGGCACGGGCTATGCAATTAGACATGGCAGAGATTTGTCTGATTGCATGTTTGGGCTGGGGTTTAAGGCTGGCATTATCGACAGGGCATTTCCATTAACACCTGAAGACATATAAAACGGGAGAGTAAACATGAAGTTATCTAAAAAATTACTGTCAGTGGCTATAGCGGCTGCAATTGCTGCACCGGTTATGGTGACACCGGTTACCGCACAGGCTGGGGGCGACAGCTTTACCGGTAATATCGGTATTCACTCAAAGTATTTGTTACGTGGTATTTTCGAAGAAACCAATGACCCTGCAGTACAGGGTGGACTGGATTACTCAAAAGACAACGGTTTTTATGCTGGTTGGTGGTTTTCGAATCTGGGGTACTCGTATGATTCTTCACGTGTTGGTGTTCCTGTTTCTGGGGGCGGTGTTGAAGATGGTATCGATTTTGGTACAGCGAGGGGTTTTGAAAATGACTTCTATGCTGGCTTCGCTGGTGATTTTGGAGACAGCGGTGTCGGTTGGGACGTCAGCCTGCTGCAGTATCTCTATCTGAATGTCGATGACGCCAATTTGACCGAGGCGCTTGGTACTTTGTCATACAAAGGCTTCTCTGTCGGTTTCCAGTATCTGCTGGTTGATGGCTGGTGGGGTAATGCCGGTGATATTTACTGGAAAGCGGGTTATGAAACCGATTTGCCGAAGAACTTCAGTCTGGCCCTCGGCCTGACCTGGTACACCTATGATGACAGCGATAACAGTGAGCTCGGTGGCTGTGGCGGCACTTCTGTCGGTTGTAATGTGACCACCAACGATTCCGGCTTCCGTTATTTCAATATAACCGTATCGCATCCGATTGGCAGTACCGGCGCTGATGCGTATGTTCAGTACACCTTTGCCGGTGAAGATCGTACCGGAAAAGATTACGACGATAGCATTGTCGCCGGTATCACCTACGATTTTGACATCTAGTCTATCGTTATTGGTCAGATGATATCTGGCAAGGATGATCTGTCCCGGGGTATTTTCCCGGGGGCAGACTTTTCCGTCGTAGAGTCAGGTTTATTAAGTTCCATAAAATAATATTAACTGGAGAAACCAGATGAACATGATACGCAAATTAAAGGTAGTCAAATATGCGCTTATCGGTGCAGCATTGTCGTTCTCTGCACAGGTGCAGGCCGGTGATACCATCAAGGTCGGTGTATTGCATTCCCTGTCAGGCACGATGGCAATCAGTGAAAGTACACTGAAAGACACCGTACTGATGATGATCGACGAACAGAACAAGGCCGGTGGCGTGATGGGCAAACAGCTCGAGGCCGTAGTGGTTGACCCGGCTTCTAACTGGCCGTTGTTTGCAGAAAAAACCCGTGAATTGATTTCCAAGAAAAAGGTTGATGTGATCTTTGGTTGCTGGACATCCGTTTCACGTAAATCGGTGTTACCGGTTCTTGAAGAACTGAACGGGCTGCTGTTTTACCCGGTTCAGTATGAAGGTGAAGAATCCTCGAAGAATGTTTTTTACACCGGTGCCGCGCCGAACCAGCAGGCCATCCCTGCGGTTGACTACCTGATGAATGATCTGGAAGTAGAACGCTGGGTACTGGCTGGTACAGATTATGTCTATCCGCGGACCACCAACAAGATTCTGGAAGCCTACCTGAAGGCCAAAGGCGTCAAGTCCAAGGACATCATGATCAACTATACCCCGTTCGGTCATTCTGACTGGCAGAGTATTGTTTCTGATATTAAGAAATTCGGCTCCAGGGGCAAGAAAACAGCGGTTGTATCCACCATCAATGGTGATGCCAATGTACCGTTCTACAAGGAACTGGGTAATCAGGGTATTACCGCTGACAACATCCCGGTGGTTGCGTTTTCTGTAGGTGAGGAAGAACTGTCCGGTATTGATACCAAGCCTCTGGTAGGCCACCTGGCCGCATGGAATTACTTCATGAGTGTGGATGCCGATGTGAATAATGAGTTTATCAAATCATGGCAGAAATTTGTGAAGAACAAGAAACGCGTCAGCAATGATCCGATGGAAGCAACCTATATCGGCTTCAAGATGTGGGTCAAGGCCGTTGAGAAGGCCGGCACTACCGATACCGATGCGGTTGAAAAAGCCATGATCGGCATCGCAGTACCTAACCTGACCGGGGGTATTGCCACCATGATGCCTAACCATCACCTGACCAAGCCGGTACTGATTGGTGAGATTCAGGAAGATGGTCAGTTCGAAGTGGTCTGGAAGACAAATGGTACCGTTGTGGGCGATGCCTGGTCCGATTTCCTGCCGGGATCAAAGGACCTCATCTCTGACTGGCGTGCACCGCTTGCATGCGGCAACTACAACGTCAAAACAGGTAAGTGTTCTGGTCAGAATTTCTGATTTGAATAGTGGCCGGGGCCACTGACCTCGGCCAGCTTGTTTTTCTGTAACTCCTCTAGTATTCACGCTACACTGCTGGTTGCGCTACGGTAGCTCCAGAGTGCATCGTATTAAAGTCCCTTCTCCCTGGGGGAGAAGGAATAAAAAAGCTCGTGGCTTCTGGTCTCATTTTGTTACAGGGAGCCTGCGCAAAACAAGAACCAAAAATGAACCAGTCATCAGCAGCCAATCAAATCAGTAGCGGCATCCTGTACGCCAGTCGTGCCCTGCTGTTATTGCTAACCGGCCTGATAGTCGCGTGGATCTTTACCAGCACAGCATTGGCCGATGAAGTCGGCTTTGAACAGGCCGTACAGCAACTCACCACCCGCAAATTCCGTGACAAGGAAAAAGCGGTTAAGCAACTGGCCGATATTCAGGACAAGCGTACCTTGCCGGTACTGCAGGCACTGCTGGATGCGCGACTTTATTATCGTAAGTCAGACAAGCGTGTGGTAATCGTTGTACCGATCGATGGTCAGTACCAGCTGAGCGATCCACTTAATGGCGAGCAGCTGGGTACAGCAGCCAAACGCCAGCTGAAAAAAATCGGCATTAATAACAAACTCCGCAAGTTACTTAAAGCAAAGCTGGCCAGCCTGAGTCTGGAAAGTCCGGATGTGGAGGTGCGCCTGGCTGCGGTTGAGCAGATGCTCGGCCATCTGGACGAAGCACAGGCTGACTATATAACCCGGTTGGCTGAGCAGGAGCAGGACGAGGATGTGCGCGATGCGATGGGCAGTGCGCTGGCCCTGCATCAGCTGGAACACGGTTCTGACGAGCAACGTTTACAGGCGATAAGCTTACTCTCCGGCAATCTTTCGCAGGTGGTTAATAATCATTTACAGGCCTTGCTGGAAAAAAATGAGCAAGGTGAATTTCTTGAAACAAACACTACGCTGCGCAAGGCAGCCAGCAGGGCGCTTGATTTAATCAGCAGCCGTTTGCAAATAAATTCAATTATTGAAACCACCTTTTTCGGGCTGAGTCTGGGTTCAGTCCTGCTACTGGCCGCGATCGGCCTGGCCATCACCTTCGGAGTGATGGGTGTGATCAATATGGCGCACGGTGAGTTGATCATGCTGGGCGCCTACACCACTTATCTGGTGCAGTCTGCCATGCCTAACTATACCGATCTGTCACTGATCGTTGCGGTGCCCGCTGCCTTTATTGTGTCAGGACTTTTTGGCATTATGATTGAGCGCTTTGTAATTCGTCACCTGTACGGCCGTCCGTTGGAGACACTGCTGGCCACGTTTGGTGTCAGCCTGATACTGCAGCAACTGGTGCGTACGGTTATATCGGCACAAAATGTTGCGGTATCCAACCCCTCGTGGATGAGTGGCTCATGGCAGATTAATGCCGCCCTGTCACTCACCTACAATCGTTTATTTATTTTTATATTTGCGATGGTGGTGTTTGTTGCTTTGTTGCTGATTTTGAAAAAAACTGCGCTGGGTTTGCAGGTGCGCGCCGTTTCACAAAACCGTCCGATGGCACAGGCAATGGGCATACGCAGTGGCTGGGTTGATGCGATGACCTTTGGTCTCGGTTCCGGAGTAGCCGGTATTGCCGGTGTAGCGTTAAGCCAGTTAACCAATGTCGGGCCTAATATGGGCCAGGCCTATATCATTGATTCATTTATGGTGGTGGTATTCGGCGGTGTCGGGAATCTTTGGGGTACTTTTGTCGGTGCGCTTTCCCTGGGCGCGGCGAACAAATTTATTGAACCCTGGTCAGGGGCGGTACTGGCCAAAATTATAGTGCTGGTTTTTATTATTATGTTTATCCAGAAATACCCGCGCGGTCTGTTTCCGCAAAAGGGCCGGTCGGCGGAGAACTAGTGCATGGTTAAGCTCCTGCAACAATATTTTCAGCGCGACCGTGGCGGCAACAGCATGCTCGGCATACTGTTGTTTATATCGGTGATGGTGCCTGTATTGAACCTGGTCGTACCGGAGTCATCGGTTTTCCATGTGTCCACCTATACCGTGACCCTGATCGGCAAGTATCTGACTTTTGCGTTACTGGCACTGGCAGTAGACCTGATCTGGGGTTACTGCGGGATTATGAGCCTCGGCCACGGTGCGTTCTTTGCACTCGGTGGTTACGCAATGGGCATGTATCTGATGCGCCAGATTGGAGATCGAGGTGTTTACGGTAACCCGGAGCTGCCGGACTTTATGGTTTTTCTGAACTGGAGTGAATTGCCGTGGTACTGGTCAGGTTTCGATATGTTCTGGTTCGCGATGTTGATGGTGATCGTGGTGCCAGGCCTGCTGGCTTTTGTGTTTGGCTGGTTGGCTTTTCGATCGCGTGTGACCGGTGTGTATCTGTCAATCATTACCCAGGCGCTGACCTATGCATTAATGCTGGCCTTCTTCCGCAATGAAATGGGATTTGGTGGTAACAACGGTCTGACTGACTTCAAGGACATACTGGGCTACAGTCTGCAATCAGACTTCACCCGCGCCAGCCTGTTCGCGGCATCGGCTATTATACTGGCGTTGGCCTATTTGCTGAGTCGCTACATTATCAATTCAAAACTCGGCCGTGTGGTTGTGGCGATCAGGGATGCCGAAGACCGTACCCGTTTTATTGCCTACCGCGTTGAGTACTACAAGTTATGGTTGTTCGTAGTATCGGCCATACTGGCCGGGATGGCCGGTGCCCTGTATGTGCCACAGGTTGGCATTATCAATCCGGGTGAATTTTCACCACTGAATTCCATTGAGCTGGTGATCTGGGTGGCGATTGGTGGACGTGGCACCCTGTATGGCGCGGTGGCCGGTGCGGTACTGGTTAATTTTTCCAAGACCTGGTTTACCGGCATACTGCCTGAGGGCTGGATATTTGCACTGGGCGCACTGTTCGTTGTGGTGACCATCTACCTGCCACGCGGACTGGTTGGCATCATGAATCGCAAGCAGGCAGCACAGACATGAGTGCACTGGATAAATTACGCCAGACTATGCGCCGCGATCAGGTGTGGAATTGCATGATGCCGCACTACACCTACGAGGATGTACTGGATACACGCAAGGGGCCGATCCTGTATCTAGAGGATGTGACCGTCAGTTTTGATGGCTTCAAGGCGCTGGATGCATTAACCCTGGACATCAACGATGGTGAGCTGCGTTGTATCATCGGTGCCAACGGCGCAGGCAAGACGACCATGATGGATGTGATCACCGGCAAGACACGTCCGGATGAAGGGTCGGTTTATTATGGCCAACGTATTGATCTGTTACGCCTGTCCGAGCCAGAGATTGCCGCACTGGGCATTGGTCGAAAGTTTCAGAAACCCACTGTATTCGAGCACCATAGCGTACTGATTAATCTGGAGCTGTCTATGCGTATGGACAAGCGTGTCTGGACTACGCTGTTTAGTAAAATGACCGGCGAACAACGTGATCATATTGATGAGGTATTGCAGATAATTGGCCTGCAGGAAGAATATCACAATCGCGCCGGCCTGCTTTCACATGGCCAGAAACAATGGCTGGAGATTGGCATGCTGCTGATGCAAGACCCGCGTTTGCTATTGGTGGATGAACCGGTGGCCGGTATGACCGGGCAGGAGACTGAGCGTACTGCCGAGCTGCTGACCTCGCTGGCGGGCAAGCATTCTGTTGTTGTGGTTGAGCATGACATGGAGTTCGTGCGTTCCATCGCACGCACGGTCACCGTATTGCACCAGGGGAGTGTGCTGGCGCAGGGTGACATGGATGAAGTGCAGAATGATCCCCGGGTTAGAGAAGTATATCTGGGCAGCTGATTTTTCGATAAATAAATTTTGTGAAAGTCTTATATTCCTTCTCCCCCAGGGAGAAGGTTAGGTTGAGGGGATATATAGAGATATCTTTTCATTTTGATTCCCTCACCCCAACCCTCTCCCTGGGGGAGAGGGAGCTAACGGAGCAGCAGCGATGCTGGATATGCAAAAACTAAATCAGTTCTACGGCGAAAGCCATATCCTGTGGGATCTGGATTTACATATCGAGCAGGGGAGCTGCACCTGCCTGATGGGGCGTAATGGTGTCGGCAAGACCACGTTATTGAAATGTATTATGGGTCTGTTACCGGTGCGCTCTGGCCAGATTAATTACAACGGGCAGGACCTGGCCAAAAAAGCAGCCGATTACCGCGCCCGTGTCGGTATCGGCTTTGTACCGCAAGGCCGCGAGATTTTTTCACAACTCACGGTAGAAGAAAATCTGCGCACCGGGCTGGCTGCGCGCCAGGATGGTCTGAAGGAAATTCCTGAACGCATTTATGAGCTATTCCCGGTACTCAAGTCCATGCTACACCGCCGCGGGGGTGACCTGTCTGGTGGTCAGCAACAACAATTAGCCATAGGCCGGGCGCTGGCGATAGATCCGAAGGTGTTGATACTGGATGAGCCAACAGAGGGCATACAACCCAATATTGTTAGTGAAATCGGCGACATTATTCTGAGGCTGAATCAGGAAGAGCAACTGACTGTATTGCTGGTGGAACAGAAGCTCGCATTTGCACGCCATGTTGGGCAGAGCTTTCATTTGATGGAAAAGGGGCGCGTGGTAGCACACGGGCCGATGGCTGATTTAAATGACGAGCTGGTGCATCGGCATTTAGCGGTTTAAGAAGGCATCATACGGCGCACAGATTTAATCAGCAACGTAGGATGTGGTGAAGAATGAACCGCATCGCAGGTGGCACGGGAATATTGATGCGGTTCGTCCCTCACTACATCCTACGGGTAGTTCAGAAAATTGCGTTACCTTGTTCGCAATGACAGGGTTCTTTTCTATTCCTGACTTTGAATCCAGGGCTGCTCATCATCAGCAGAATCAAGAATCCGCTGACATAAGTGTTCAAGCTGTTGCATCAGATCTGGCAAGCGATGGTAGTCACCTGTTTTCAGGGGTAGTTCGATATCACGTGCTATATGAGTGAGCATCGGGTACCCCATGCCGCCACCCAGCCCTTTCAGGTCGTGTACCTGACGCTGCATATCCGTCCATTGTTCCGTGTCATAACCCTTCTGGATTCCCTGCAATATCCGGGGCAGGCGTTTAAGAAATTGGTCAACCACATCACGGAACTCTTCTCCTTCTTCCAGCAAGGTAGAATGGATGCGGAGCACTGCTGTCTGGCTGTCATCTGAAGGGGTCAGGTAGCGTTGTAGCACCTGGTAAAACAGACCCTGAGTGATAGGTTTAGTGATAAAATCATTACACCCGGCTGCCAGACATTCATCGCGGTCCTGCTTCGATGCGTTGGCAGTTAATGCAATAATCGGCCCCTGATAGCCGAGGTTGCGCAAGCGAGTTGTCGCGGTCAGGCCATCCATCACCGGCATTTGCATGTCCATCAGGATCAGATCGTATTCACTGCCCAGACCGGCATTCACCGCAGCAAGACCCGTATCGACCAGTTTGACCTCAACGCCGACACGGCGCAGGAAGATGCTGATCAGTCGCTGATTATCAGGCATATCTTCAGCCAGTAATACGGTGCCACTTAGCTTAAGCGGATTATCATCTGATCGACTGCGTCGGTACCCACTGCCGAATGAGTGTATGGGCAGGGTATCAAGCATGGTGATGTTGCTCATGTCACCGGCATTAATGGTAATGGTGAACTTGCTGCCTCGGCCGGGTCTGCTGTCTACAGCAATAGAGCCTCCGAGCATATTGGCCAATTGTAACGACAGGCTAAGGCCCAGACCGGTGCCGCCATATTCGCGTGTGGTGGATGAGTCGGCCTGGGTGAAGGGTTCAAATATATTTTCCAGCTGCTCGGGCGTCATGCCTATACCGGTGTCGACAATATCGATACACAGGATTTCCTGTTTCTTATCGAAACCTATTTCAAGATAAACGCTGCCATGTTCAGTAAATTTGATTGCGTTGTTACACAGGTTGATCAGAATCTGTTTGAGGCGCAACGGGTCGGTGTTGATTTTTTCTGGCAGTGGGTAGCGGTAGCTGATGCCGCACACCAGGCCTTTTTGTTTGGCCTGCATGGTCAGTAGGGATTCCAGATCAGTAATCAAATCAAAAATGGATAGTGGAATAATATTGATATCCAGCCGGTCGGCCTCGATTTTTGACAGGTCGAGTATGTCATTAATGATATGCAGCAGGTGATGGCCGTTGCGTATGATGGTTTGCACAGAGGCCTGACGGTCTGAAGGCGATGCCGTGTCGTCCATCATGGTTTCGGCAAAGCCAATAATCGATGTTAACGGTGTACGAATTTCATGACTCATGCTGGCAAGAAAAGCGCTTTTGGCACGTGTCGCGGTTTCCAGCTGGTGATTGGCTTCACGCAGCTTTTCCATGATCTGGTCCTTTTCTTCAGTACTGGCACGAATGGCCCGGGTCATCTCGTTAAAGGAGTTGGCCAGACCGCCCAGCTCATCGCGCGAGTTGATGTGGGTGCGATGGTCGAGATTGCCACTGGCGACTTCCTTCGCGCTGTGGATCAGGGCGCGTATCGGGTGCAGGGCGTCGTAGCGGAATACCAGATAAATACACAGGCTCAGAAAGATAATGATAACGCTGCTTTCTACCAGTTGCTGATACAGGGCCTGTTGGGTCAGTGTGGTCACACGCCGGTCGCTGATGCCCAGTGCAACCGTGCCGATCAATTGTCCATTGGACAGTATCGGGAAACGCATGGGCAGGACATCTTCCTGCTTGTCAACATAGGCCAGCGTGTCGGACAGGTTGGCTCGTATATTCCCGGTTATATGCGGGTTATCGGTATCCAGATAGGACGTCAGATTATCGTTGGTGGGAGAAAGTATGACGCCATACACGACATCTTCCTGCTGGGTTATCTCGCGCATGTACTGTTCCAGCAGTACAAAGTCATAACCCAGGATTGCTTCAGGACTGATCAGTGCAACAAAAGAGCCGAGCATGTTACCTTGCTGGACCAGCTGGTCGTGGAAGTTCTTTTTCTGGGTGTAATAGTTGATGAACGCGCCGATGGTCATCGTGATCGCCAGTATCACAATAACGACCAGAATAAATTTTAGTCCGAGGCTGATTCTGTGACGTAATGTGTGTGGAGCCGGTACGGTATGGGTCATCGGGTTATTTTTTCAATCAGGCGCCTGTGGGGGTTAAAATCCTTGTCAGTTACCTGGTACAGGCCGGTTAATTTTGCACTGGTAAGAATCTTGTGTCCCTGCTCAGTGTTGTTCAAATCCAGCATAGCACGGGTGACTTTGCGAGCCATCTCCTTACCCAGACGTTTGTTGACTGCCCAGGGTAAATGTACCAGCGGCTTGGATTCAGCCAGAAACTTGATCTTGCTGGTGTCGATGGCTGCTTTGATAGAGGGCATTTTCAGAACCGGTGAGCCTACACCGGCTGCGTCAGACTGGCGGTGGTAGGCAGCCAGACTGGCATTGGGCGGGTTTTTGGCAAACAGTTCCTGATAATCACCGTCTCGAAGGCCCGCATCACGTAACATTGCGGTGGTGGCGACATAGGAGATCATGGCCTTGCGGCCGCCACCAAAAATAATACGTTTGCCTTTCAGGTCCGACA
>VAOU01031259.1_pt1 | contig 18776 bp, 17 predicted proteins | sample 3393871 | NCBI WGS metagenome assembly VAOU01 (sample SAMN08290440, study PRJNA428436) | hydrothermal vent metagenome | isolation source: Deep-sea hydrothermal vent chimney | place: Atlantic Ocean: South-mid Altantic Ridge | depth 1820 m m
CATCGACGTCGGTAGCCCGCTCCACAAAAGCACCCAGGCGATGGACCTCGATAAATCGTGGAGAATGCACGCGCTCAGCCAGGACCCTGAATCCTGAATTGAAGCGTTCAAGATGTCCGATCTGAAGAATTACCCCACCATGGGTGGCGCTATCAATAATACGTCGCCCCTGTTCTACACTGACAGCAATCGGTTTTTCCAGCATAACGTGAATGCCGGCATCAAGATAAGGGCGAGCCACCATCTCATGTAACGAAGTGGGCACGACAACACTGACGGCATCAACACGACCAATCAATGCCGAAGGTTCTGTGGCTGCCTCACATCCCAGCTCATCGGCAATTGTGTGGGCCACGGTGGTATCGGTATCAACAACAGCGACAAGCTCGATCTCCGGCATCCTGGCGTAGATCCGGGCATGAATACGCCCCAGATAGCCGACACCAATCACTCCAATACGTAGCGGTTTTACCATCCAGCCAATCCTCCGGGAACCTGCAGTCTGTGTTTTTCCGCGGGATCATGCCATCCGTAGTTCATCATCAGTCAACCCATAAGACCTGTGATGGATTTTCGTGTCTTGCGCGGGTACGCTATTTTACATGACTATGCCATAGGCTGGAACGGACCGGAATATCATTATTTTGCCCACGTTGGCGCAAAGCATGGTCGATCAACACCAGCGCCATCATGGCTTCGGCGATAGGCACAGCACGGATGCCTACGCAAGGGTCATGCCTGCCTTTGGTAACCAACTCAACCGGGTTACCCTGTCGATCCAGCGTCCGTACCGGTACCCGAATACTCGATGTCGGTTTCAGGGCGATATGTGCAACCACCGGCTGACTACTCGATATTCCGCCCAGCACACCACCAGCATCATTCTTGACAAAACCGCACAGCATCATCGGATCACGATGCTCACTGCCACGCTGTTCGACGCAGGCAAAGCCGGCACCGATCTCGACACCCTTGACGGCATTGATACTCATCAGGGCGTGTGCCAAATCTGCATCCAGTCGATCAAATACCGGTTCACCCCAACCGGCGGGTACCCCTTCTGCGGTAACGCTGATGCGTGCACCGATTGAATCACCCGCACGACGTAACTCCTCAATCAGTGCTTCCATGGCACCGACCTTGCTGGCATCCGGGCAAAAGAAGGGATTCTTCTCTACGACATCCCAATCCATCACTTCTGCGGCTACCGGGCCCATGCGTGTCAGGCAAGCCCTGATCTGTACTCCGTAGCACTCGCTCAGATATTTCTTGGCAATTGCGCCGGCTGCAACCCGAATCGCGGTCTCTCTGGCAGACGAACGTCCACCACCGCGATAATCGCGAAAACCGTATTTTGCATCGTAGGTGTAATCCGCATGGCCGGGCCGAAATTTGTCACGGATTTCACTATAATCCCCGGAACGCCGGTCTGTGTTGTGTATCAACAAGCCAATGGGGGTCCCGGTCGTCCGGCCCTCAAAAACCCCGGATAAAATCTCCACTGCATCGGCTTCACGGCGCTGCGTCGTGTATTTTGATTGCCCGGGGCGACGCCGATCCAGATCAGGCTGCAAATCTGCGGCACACAGGGCCAGGCCTGGAGGACAACCATCCACTACACCGCCAATCGCCGGACCGTGGCTTTCTCCAAAACTGCTAACAACAAACAATTTACCGATACTGTTTCCGGACATCTCTAAGCCCTGTGTGTTATCCATGCGCCCACAGCCATGCAACCAACCCCTTTCCCGGCTCTACTAAGCAGCTCAGCCCGGATTCGCTCAGGTTCTCGGCAAGGTCACTCCGGTCTGACATTGATATTTGCCACCGCGATCCCGATACGAGGTCTGACACACTTCATCAGCCTCAAAAAAAATAACCTGCGCCACCCCTTCATGGGCATAGATCCGCGCCGGCAAGGGGGTAGTATTGGAAAATTCCAGGGTCACATGGCCTTCCCACTCGGGCTCAAATGGTGTGACATTGACGATAATACCACATCTTGCATAGGTTGATTTTCCCAAGCAAACCGTCAGGATATTGCGTGGGATTCGAAAATATTCGACGGTACGAGCCAGAGCAAAGGAATTAGGCGGGATAATGCAGACATCCCCCCGATAATCAACGAAGCTGTTACTATCAAAAGCCTTGGGGTCGACAACGGCTGAATTGATATTGGTAAAGATCTTGAATTCATCAGAACAACGGATATCGTAACCATAGCTGGAAGTCCCATACGAGATCACTCGCCCGGAGGTATTTTCGCGGACCTGGTCCGCCTCGAAGGGCTCAATCATGCCATTTTCCGTCGCCATTTGGCGAATCCAGCGATCACATTTAATCGACATACCGGGTCGGAACGTCAGTTGTTATTGATCATAATGGAGGGAAAAGCGGCACTATGGTCTTTCTGTCGAGCGGCCAGTTTTGCCGCAGTCCGCCTGGCAATACGTCGGTAGGTGCGGGCCACAGAACCATCTGGATCAGATACGACCGAGGGTTTGCCCTGATCGACGGCTTCCCGGATACTGCCTTCCAGTGGAATACCACCGAGGTGCTCAATATCATAATCTTCGGCCATTCTGGCACCTCCACCTTCGCCGAAGATATGCTCTTCATGGCCACATTGACTACAGATATGCGTACTCATGTTTTCAATAACACCAAGCACGGGTATCTCAACTTTCTCAAACATCTTCAATGCCCTACGCGCATCTAAAAGGGCAATATCCTGGGGTGTAGTGACAATCACAGCGCCAGTGACCGGTACTTTCTGGGCCAGCGTCAACTGGATATCACCCGTTCCCGGAGGCAAGTCGATAATCAGGTAATCGAGATCTTTCCAATGGGTATCGCGAAGTAATTGCTCAAGGGCCTGCGTCACCATAGGCCCACGCCAGATCATCGGTGTTTCCTCTTCGATCAGGTAACCGATGGACATCGACTGTACATGGTAGGCATTCATCGGCTCCAGTGATTTGCCATCAGCCGATTCAGGGCGCCCACTGATACCCAGCATGCGCGGCTGACTCGGGCCATAAATATCAGCATCCAGAATACCTACAGTGGCACCTTCAGCAACCAGTGCCAAAGCCAGGTTGACCGCAACTGTAGACTTGCCAACCCCGCCCTTGCCTGAAGCGATCGCTATGATGTTCTTCACCCCATCCAGCGGGCTCACCCCCTGTTGTGCGGTGGGAGTATCGATTTTGATGGCAATATTGATGTCAACTTCGCCAACCCCTTCTAGTCCCTGTATCTGTGTACTCAGCATGTTCCGGTACTCTCCCAGCCAACTTTTTGCTGGATAACCAAGCACCACGTCGACAGTCACTTTTTGGCCATCGATACGAATATCCTTGATACATTTGGCTGAAACCGGGTCCTTGTCCATATGGGGATCGATCACATTTTTCAGCGTGGCTTCGATGTTGGAACGGGTGATGGCAGACATAAAAAGATACTCCTGAAATAGACGATGGAAAATTCATGCAAATAGTAGGAGGCGGCCCGATTTTCCTCAGCGGATTCTCTATTCTCGGACAGGCTCTTTGATGCCGGGAACGACCAGTGATAGCGGGAACACCGGGATCATACTGTACTATGGGGGTAGACAAGGTACAGATCAACCACTAACCAATTGGCAACCAGGTTATGGCAACATAACGTAGAGCTTTACCAATGCTGACCAGCAGAATGAATACTGGTAACGAGCTACGCAGCAAACCGGCCACCAAACACAGCGGATCACCAATAAACGGCAACCAGGCGAACAACAAGGACAACTGCCCATACCCGGCAAACCAGTGCCGTGCCTGTGTGATACGACGGGCAGAGGGCCGACTCCAGCGCAAGTGCGTATACCGATAACCGGCTCGTCCCATGGCATAGGTAATCAGGCTACCGAGCACATTGCCGGCGGTGGCGATCGCAACCAGGGGCAGCGGGCTTTGGCCCTGGTGCAGACGAAACAACAGCACAGCCTCCGACCCACCAGGAAACAAGGTAGCAGAAATCAGTGCTGAGAAAAATAACGGCCAGTCCAAACGTGAACTCCCATGTTAGAGCAAACATCGTGTCGCAAGCCTGCCGTCAAACCAGCCACAACCTGGCATTATGAAAAAGCTGTAACCAGGGGCTGAATTCGGAAAATGTCGACGGTTTCCAACTCATACTGACCGAGCGAATCACCCGCTCAGGATGTGGCATCATAATCAAAATTCTACCATCCTCATTGCAAAGACCGGTGATGCCTCGCTGCGAACCGTTGGGATTGAACGGATAGGCTTCGGTAACCTGTGCGTAGTGGTCGACGTACTGTAAGGCAATCTGCTGATGTGACGTAAGGCACTCCGGGGCATATTCACGAAAACGCACCCGCCCTTCTCCATGCGCCACCGCTACCGGCAATCTTGAGCCGTACATGCCCTTGAAAAATAGTGACGTACTGGCCGGTATCTCCACCATCACCGTACGTGCTTCAAACTGTTCGGAGCGGTTGCGAACAAAGTCCGGCCAGTATGCAGTGCCGGGAATCAATTCACGCAAGCCACTGAGCATCTGGCATCCGTTACAAACGCCCAAGGCAAAATGACTCGTATCTTCAAAAAAAAGTGCGAATTGTTGACGTAATAGATCATTAAACAATACGGAGTTGGCTGACCCCAGCCCGGCCCCCAGAACATCTCCATAGGAAAAACCACCACAGGCAGCCAGACCTTGATACAGGTTCAGATTTCTACGCCCCGTCACCAAATCGGTCATGGTGACATCTTCTGTGACAAATCCCGCCTCATGAAATGCCCGAGCCATTTCCAGATGTCCATTGATCCCTTGCTCTCTGAGAATGGCCACCTTCGGCGCTACACCACGATTAATCACAGGGCAGGCGATCACTGTGCCGGGATCAAATGTGAGATGGGCATGCAAGCCAGGATCTTCGGTATCCAGCACACGGTTATAGTCCTGTAATGCACAATCTGGATGATCACGCAGCTGTTGCATCCGCCAGCTGGTTTCCGACCAGGCTCTTTGCAGCATAACCCGAGGTACTTGTAGAATCGTACTGCCCCGATGCCGAACCCGGATAGTGGAAGCTATCGTCGCAGTACCCAGCCAGTGCAAATTGGTTTTCAGCCCTCCATGGGCAGCAGCACGCAAAAATGCATCACGATCACGCTGGCGAACCTGCAGAACCACACCGAGCTCTTCATTAAACAGTACCGGCAGAGGATCCTTGCCGAGGGTAGAAAGATCGACATCCAGACCACAGTGTCCGGCAAATGTCATTTCACATAAGGTCGTGATCAAGCCTCCATCCGCACGGTCATGACAGGCCAAAAGCCATTGTTGTACCAGGCATTCCTGGATAAAATCAAAACCAGACCGAAGCAGATCAACATCTTCAACATCCGGACTACAATCACCAAGTTGTTGATACACTTGTGCCAGAATACTAGCTCCGAGCCGCTGCTGACCAGCACCCAAATCGAGCAGATAAAGACTGGTCCCCGTATCCACCTCCATCAATTGCGGGGTCACGCAGCATCGCACATCACGCACCGGAGCAAAAGCCGTGATCACCAGTGACAATGGCGATACGACTTCACACTTCTGGCCTTGCTCATCTTTCCAGGCCACACTCATGGATAATGAATCTTTCCCCACCGGAATCGAGATCCCCAGCTTGATACACAGCTGCGTAGCGACGGCGTGAACAGCATCAAACAATGCAGCATCCTCGCCCGGGCTGTTGACAGCTGCCATCCAGTTAGCAGACAGACGTATATCCTGACGGGCAGACAGGGGAACACCCAGCAAATTAGTTAAGGCCTCAGCAACCGCCATCCTGGCACTCGCCTGGGGGTTAATCAGGGCCAGAGGTGGACGTTCACCTATAGCAATCGCCTCACCAGCATAGCCCTGATAATCCCGAAGCAGGACACCCGCATCAGCAACCGGGACCTGCCAGGGGCCAACCATCTGATCCCGATGCACCAGAGCGGTGATGCTACGATCGCCGATGGTGATTAAAAATGATTTATCCGCCACTGTCGGATGATGCAAGACCCGAAAAAGTGCTTCGTTGATCTCAATATCACTGATTTTCAGTGCTGTATTCGAGGGCATGATGCGCTGTGTGGTACGCTGCATTTTTGGGGCATTGCCGAATAACACCTGCATATTGATGGCCACCGGTTGCGTCCTCTTTACACCTTCTTCTCCGACATCCTGTTCGCCAACCCCATAGCTTTTAACTGCAGAACGATCATTGAGCAACAAACTTTGTTCACTAGTGGCCCTACCCACCACCGCATAGGGACAACGCTCACGCTGACAGATCGCTTCAAATTGACCCAGCCTGGACCGTTCAACCGCCAGCACATAACGTTCCTGCGCCTCATTACTCCAGATCTGCATCGGTGACAGACCAGGATCCGCACTGGGAATATCCCGCAATTCAAAAACAGCCCCACGATCGCTATCGTGCACCAATTCCGGGAGTGCATTGGACAAACCACCGGCTCCTACATCATGAATTGATAACATTGGGCTGTTGGCATCCAATGCACAGCAGGCATTAATCACCTCCTGACAGCGTCTTTGCATTTCCGGATTACTACGCTGCACCGAAGCAAAATCCAGATCTTCCGTCTGGGTACCCGACGTCATGCTGGATGCCGCCCCACCCCCCAGGCCGATCAACATGGCCGGGCCACCGAGTACAACGAGTGGTGTATCGGCCGGTATCGGTAACTTGTGAATCAGTTGCGGTCGAATGCTGCCGAGCCCCCCAGCCAACATCAACGGCTTGTGGTAGCCACGCCGCAACCGGCCGGACACTGCCATTTCGAAACTGCGAAAATATCCAGCAACATGTGGCCGACCAAATTCGTTGTTAAATGACGCTGTACCGACCGGCCCCTCGATCATAATATTCAGGGGACTGGCGATCCGCGAAGGCCTGGCTTCGGGCAGCTCCCAAGGCTGAATGGCACCGGGAATACGCAAACTTGAGACACAAAAACCACTGATGCCCGCTTTCGGTTTACTACCCCGACCCGTAGCCCCTTCATCACGAATTTCCCCGCCGGCCCCGGTCGCTGCACCGGCAAAGGGTGAAATGGCGGTCGGATGATTGTGCGTCTCTACCTTGCAAACAATAGCCATGGCTTCCGATTGCCCGACATATTCACCCGATCGGGGTTTGATCATCCAGTACTGTCCTGTCCCACCTGTCATCACCGCTGCATTGTCCGAATAGGCAACGGGCGTTCCTTGTGGATGTCGTTGCTCACTTTGCCGAATCATGGCAAAGAGACTGTCAGGCTGCGCTTTGTTGTCAATAATCCACCGCGCATTGAAGACCTTATGCCGACAATGCTCAGAATTAACTTGCCCAAACATCATTAATTCGGCATCGGTGGGGTTGCGCCTTTCCTGAAGAAAACTTTCATACAGATAGGTAATTTCATCTTCGGCGAGCGCCAATCCCCAACACCGATTAGCCTCCTGCAAGGCGGTAATACCCTGCTGCAGAATATCAACAACCCGTAGCGGACCTGGTAGTACCTGACGAAACACTAACTGCAGGTCTGCAGCAGAATACAACGCGCTTTCGGTCATGGGATCGAAGAGATGTGATACCAACGTCCGCAAATTAGCTGTGGACAGATTTCGGAACTGCCAGCAAATACAGCGCTCCACCCGTACCACCTGAGTCAATCCACAGGTCTGGACGATATCGGTAGCCTTGGTGGACCACGGTGTTTGCGTACCAAGCCGAGGGCTGGTGAATACTGTGGCATTACCTAGAGGCAATCCAGGTTTTGCGGCCAACAGTGTGGCCAATTGTCCGTGTTGCTGCTTTGACAGGACCGCGCTGACCGCTACCGGATAAACATAAGTGGCAGTTAGCGTCCCAACAGCCGGCACCAGCTGCCGCAACCTTTCTTGCAGGCGACGCAAGCGAAAGTGGGATAATGCACGACCTCCGCTGAGACAAAAAACTTCAGTCAAGTGTTAGTCCGAGACGCACAGCAATTTCTTCATAGGATTCAATCACACCGCCTAGGAGGCTGTCCGAGAATAGGAGCCGTATCCCAGACGCGACACCCATCCGGGGAAAATTCATCACCGAGCAATAGCTGAGGCATCGTTGCGAAAACGCATGGCCAGGAGCTCCGTACTGTCCGTACAGTACACCGACTTGGCCTTGCCGCTGTATAACATCTCACCTTGTTGCATCTTGGTCCCTGCCCTATATCCAAACGTTTGTGCTACTTCCTGCAAGACTCGTCTCACATCAGATCAAAAACTTACTGCAGTTTCTCAGCCAGCAATTTGTAGATACGTTGTGCGGTTTTTTTTGAATCCGCCTGGGTACCATCACCGATGACATGAACCAGCGTGTTCTTACCACTGATGGTCAGCTGAATCCGGTAACTGCCTTCCACAGTCGCCGGTTTTTTGCTAAAAAACTTACTAAAAAAACTGCTGTCCTTTTGTGCCTTGATGGATTCAGGATCGATATAGCGGATGTAATAAACCCCTTTTTGCCGATTACGATCGACCACAGTAAAACCGAGACGATCCAATGCCAGGCCTACATGTCGCCAACTACGTTCGAAATTCTCAGCCAACTGTATTGAGCCGATCTGTTGATTCTGTGCTTTTTGAATCGACACAACCGGTTGATCCGGCTTTGCTGCGGCAATTTTACTAACTGCCCGTTGTTCAGGAGTTCCCAAAAACACCAACAGTCGTTTAAGCATTTCGGCCTCAAGACTATGATCCGGAGGCGCTGGCTGCCAGACCGAGCTTTCAACCTCAGTCGGTGTTTTGCCAGGTAGTACGACTTCCACCATGCCCTGATGGGTTAGATAAATTTCTGTGGTGCCGGGTTGCAGGCCTTTTTCCAGGCGCGTTCGATACTTATCCTTTTTCCCGGTCGTTATCACCGAGCCCAGTATTTTGCGTAAAGAACGCTCGAACTTACCTCCCAGCAGTGCAATATTCTCTAACCAATCGGTTTCAACAATTCCCAAAGTCTTGTCGCTTTTGACCAACGAGATTCCCTCTTTGGCCCAGAACTGAATGACCTTGTTCCACACCTGATCCGGTGTGGCCTTGACTTCAAGCCAGTATTCCGTGCCATCCGTACGCACCGCTACATCGGGAAAATCCGGTATTACAGTGGCCGGGAGGTGTGTTGTAGCCGCGGCTTTGCCGGCAGAATTGATCGCAGAAGTTGCCAGTAAAGGACCTGTTTCCGGTGCAGAGAGGTCGGGCGGGACCTCCAATGGAGGTAACGTACGAGATGAACGATAATCAATTTTTGGGGTATTTGAAAGGGTGCCACAAGCACTCAGCAGTACCACACTCAGTACTATCGCACTCCGACACAACACCGGCCATGTCAGCTGTCGTTTGGACAATTCCATTTATAATTTCTCCATTTATAATTTCCCCGTTTATAATTTCTCTGGGAGTAGATACGCTTCGCCGACAGATATCAATCTGCTTCGAACTTATACTGGCAGCCGTCCTGCCTGTTGCAATGCCTGCCGCACACCGGCCTGTAGGTTCTGAGACAAAGCAGTCATTGGCAAGCGAATACCCGGCCCGATCAAACCGAGTTGCTGCAGCGCCCACTTCGCCGGAATCGGGTTGGATTCAACAAACATCACCCGATGCAAGTCCTGTAAAGCCGCATCAAACGCGGTTGCTTGTTCCCATTCTCCTGCCAATGCAGCCGAAATCACCTGTTTAACTTCGCGGGGTGCGACATTGGCCGTTACCGAAATGACCCCACTACCACCACAACGCATCAACTCGAGGGCAGTATCATCATTGCCGGAGAGCACAGCAAAGTCATCTGCTGTGGCCTGTACCAGTTCGCGAGCCCGATCCATGTCTGAAGTGGCATCCTTAATCCCGACAATGTTGTCGATTTGCGACAAGCGAATGGCAACAGAATTACTCAAATCGCAGGCCGTTCTTGAAGGCACATTGTAGAGAATCTGAGGAATAGCCACTGCTTCTGCGATCGCTTTAAAATGCAAGTAAAGCCCTTCCTGGGTCGGCTTGTTGTAGTAAGGCACAACAATCAAACACCCAGCAACACCCACTTGAGCTGACTGTCGGGTCAATTCAATCGCCTCGCTGGTAGCATTGCCTCCAGTTCCACCAATGACAGGAATTCGCCCAGCGGCATATTCAACCGTGCGGGCGATAACCTCAATATGCTCATGTGGACTCAATGTGGCAGACTCCCCGGTCGTGCCCACGGAAACAATCGCCGAAGTCTCGTTTTCGACATGAAATTCCACCAACCGCTTCAGCGCAGAATAGTCCACACTGCCGTCCTGATGCATGGGTGTTACTAAAGCGACGATGCTCCCTTCAAACATGCTTGACTCCTGCGAATTGCCTTGTGCTTTCATCAACTACGCCACCCATCGATACCGACGGTCAGGCTAAATGCTGAGACGGGATTATATAACGATTCATAAGAGATTCAGAAGCCATTGGTCTGCTCAATTCCCGCCTAAAGACCATCAAATTGATACAACGCTGTCATTATCGAGGCATAATGGACAGGGAAACAACTCTAAATCCACCATAATCTTCTACATCACAGCGCAAAGAGCTGTAATCCTGACGATGAAACCATGGATCAAGAAGCAACGCTGGCATTTGCTGCTGTTGTGTCTTATCGCATTCATATCGAGCAGTTGCACTACCCCTGACCCAATCGCCAGTTGGCACATGATCAATGTTGACTTCGGCAATCGCCAGGGTGACGCCAATCTACTGATTATTGGTGACCGGGTGCTGATGATCGATGCCGGCTACTACGCAGAAGCCAAACAGGCCGTTGTCCCGTATCTGAAAAAACTTGGAATCAAAAAAATTGATGATTTCTTTATCTCTCACCCCCACCGTGATCATTACGAAGGTATGGCAGCCATCCTCGATGCCGGTATCAGAATTGATCGTCTCTATTATAAAATTCCCGCACCGGAAATTCAGGATTGCTGCTACAACAAAGCCCATTTTCTAAAATTCATCCGCTATGCCAAAAGCACGGGAACCCAGTTGATTCGTCCAAAAACCGGCTTTCGACTCGATCTGCCACATCAATCCTGGATCGAGATTCTGCATGCACAAGAAGGCAATCTGCAAGGCAAAGCGCTGGACATCAATGATATGTCAATGATTATGAAATGGCATATTCTGGGTACAACCGTGTTGTTTCCAGGCGATCTGAACCAAAGACTGGGCCGGTATCTTAGCCAGGATCCCAGAATGCAAGCAGATATTATGAAAATGCCACATCATGGTGCAAGAAGCCTGGCGCCGAACAGCTTCCTGGATGCAGTCAATCCCGCTTACGTACTGGTGCCGAGTCCGGAGTGGATCTGGTGCGGAGAACGAGGCGACAGACCCCGCACATGGATCATGAAGAGAAAGATACCGGTCTGGATCAATGGCACCAACGGCACGATTCGGGTAGATTTTGGCTTAAAGCGAACCACGATTACACCGGAACGAGCGAATAAGGCCTGTAAGTTGCGAGCTTATGGAAAAATGACGGTACCCAGGAGACTATCCGAGAATAAGTAGCCTACGTGGAAAAGCGGGTTAGCTCTTCGGCCTATCCATACCTAATGCCAGAGTAACGATTCAGCGTATTCATCTTTTGTCCCATTACGGCGTGTGTTCGTACTCGAATGCTCACATGGGACCTCTATGCTCACATGCTCCGTGCGAAAATGCCTGGTACTGAACCAAAATCTAAACACGCTGAATCGTTACATGCCAGACTACCCGGCCCGACTCATCTCCCCTCACGTTGCATTTTCTCCAATCTGGCTTTCGCCGCTATGGCCACACGACTTTCCGGAAAGCGTGCAACAACATCCTGCAGTGTCTGCCTGGCCCGTTCATAGGCGCCCATATCATATTGGATGTAACCGATCTTAAGTAACGCCTGCGGTGCCTTGGGGCTCGCTTGATAGCGCACGGCCACGGTACGAAAGCCCAATAATGCCTGCTCGAACTCGCGGGTCACATAATAGGATTCGGCCATCCAATATTGGGCATCATCGGCGACTGTGCTGGTGGGATAGTCTTGCACAACTTTGCCAAAAGCGACGATCGCTTCCTGGTAGCGACTCTTGCGCAGTAACCCAAAGGCACTGTCATAAGCAGTTTGTGCGAGGGCTTCAGCTTCCGCTGACAGCGCTGGCCCAGTTGCCGAAACCCCTGGTGTTGCCCCTGGTGTTGCCCCTGGTGTTACCGTCGCGGCCGCCTCTGTGTTAGCCGTGGCTGATGAGATTCCCGGGCCAATATTGCCCACATCAACACCCGCTTGAGCGGCGATCGAAATACGTCCCGAATCAGGGACGGGGGGGCCAGGGAGATTGGATGGTTCGGCTGGCTGGGAGGTATTTGTGGTCACCGTCGGCACGGTCTCAGGACCGGCTAAGGCAGGCATTGTTGATCCTCTACTGGTTTGCCGCGATGAACGTTCGAGAACACGCAAACGACGGTCCAGGTCGTCATAAAGCTGACGCTGGCGCCGCTTGCTATTCTGCTGCCCGTATTGTTGCAAGTCGACTGCATTCCTGAGTTGACGCAGGGTCGCCTGCATGTCATCAATCTGGGTTAGCACCTTGAGTGCGTCAGCTGTTATCTGCGGTCTGGGTGGTTCTTTAACGAGCGGTTTTTTGATCACCACAGGCGGTGGGGCTGGTGTAACACACCCACCCAGCAGAGCAAACACCCCGAGCAGCATAATGCGGTAACTTTTTCTTTTCACAACGGACCTCTCTTCGCAACAGGCTCCGCTCAGTTACCGTAGACGATTTCCACCCGTCGGTTCTGGGCATAAGAAGCCTCATCCTGACCCAGCGCTACCGGTCGTTCTTCACCGTAGGATACGGTCTGAATATTGCTGGCCCCAACTCCCAGAGCCTGCATCAACTTGGCCACTGCGTTGGCACGGCGTTCACCCAGTGCCAGATTGTATTCGCGGGTCCCCCTTTCATCGGTATTGCCCTCCAGCATGACCGTAATTCCCGGGTTATTAACCAGGTAGGCGGCATGAGCCTCAATCAGCTGCTTTGAAGCATCAGAAATCGCACTACTGTCATAATCAAAATAGACCTGAAGTTTACTTAACAGGTCACCGGCGGTTCCAGAGGTAGCACCTGCACCCTCCACACCCAGTTCAGATCCCTGCACGGCGGATACATCCGTCACCCCGCTGGTACTGCTGCCATCGGCATTGTCGGGCATGGCATCCTGTACCGGCGGAACACTCTCCTGCACGCTCTTGGTGCCGCCACATGCCACCAGGGTAGCACTGAGCAGAACAACAAGGCCTACTGAATAAATTGTTTTCATCATGATTTCCTCTTTCGATGGTTGAGACAAGTTTTTAGGGTACGGTCAAAAATTGCGCTGATAGGGAGACCAGGCGGGTTCTCTTACATCACCCTGTTGTGATGTAAGAGCTTGTGTTACTCTGCCATCGGCCGAGACTTCGTGCAAAACACCACGGCGAGCTGAGCGTGTGGCATACAGGATCATGGCCCCATTGGGTGCAAATGAAGGTGACTCATCAAGCCTGCCTTCAGTTAATATTGTAAGGGTATTTGTTGGCAGGTCCAAAGTTGCAATCTGATAGCCTGCACCCTGACCCTGATCAGTGACCATAACCAACTTCTTGCCATCGGGAGACCACGATGCACGCGCATTATAGCGGCCCTGGAAGGTGACCCGCTGAACCTGCCCACCAGCGGCGGCAATCTTGTAGATCTGAGGTTTTCCACCGCGGTCAGAGGTAAACAGGATGGTACGCCCATCCGGAGACCAGGCAGGCTCGGTATCAATCGCGGTATTTCGGGTCAGTCTCTGCAGACGCCGGCTTTTGAGATTCAGCACATAGATCTCAGGGTTTCCACTCCGGGACAAGGCCATCGCCAGGCGACTGCCATCGGGAGACCAGGCAGGCGCTCCATTAATACCCTTGTAATTTGCAGCAACCACGCTCTTGCCGTCACTGATACGCTGTACAAAAACCGAAGCGTGGCCTTTTTCAAAAGACACGTAGGCCAGCTGCCTGCCGTCCGGGGACCAGGCAGGAGACAGCAGCGGTGCTGTTGAGCGCTTCATGACCCTGGGTCGATAGCCATCAGAATCCGCAATACTCAGCAAATATTGGCGTTTTCCCGATGGCAATTTCCGCACTGTAACGTAAACGATGCGGGTATCAAATGCGCCACGCTCACCGACCAGCTTTTCATAAATATAATCACTGATCTGGTGTGACAAACGCCGTAGCTGTGCCAGGGAAACACGGTAGCGGCGCCCACCCAGCTGGCGACCGGAAAAGACATCAAAAAGCTGGAATTGCACCGTATAGTATCCCGGTCCGGCCTGCAGAATCCGCCCTACAACCAAAGCCTCGGCCTTGATCAAACGCCAATCCTTGAAACGAACCTGGGTGTGATCGTGTGGTTGCCCCAGAAAATCGGTACGATCTATAGGATCGAAACGTCCACTGTGGCGCAAATCTGCTTCCACGATATCACTGACCGAGTAGGGAGGAGGTGAAGAACCACGAAATTCGAACGGTACAATCGCTATGGGTAGACCTGTCCCTGCACCTCGAGTGATCTCAATCGTCAATACCGCCTGCGCCGCCAACGGCAGCAACAAACCCAATAGGCCAGTCAATACGATGATTTGCTTGAGAGATTTCAATAACAACATATCTGTCCTGAAGTAGCTTATCCACCTGCCCCAATATTACCTAAATCTGGCATTAAACGTACTGATAAATTCCAGATATCTGGGATCGCTGGGAAATGGTAGCGGTGAAGCTTTTTTTACCGCTGCCTCGATGGAGCGATCAAACAATGGATCACCACTACTGTTGATGATCTTTGCCGACAGCACCACACCCCCAGCGCCGACATGCAACTGAACCTCAGCCGACATCCCATCTCCGGCTTTCACTGGTCGCACCCAGTTATTCTCAACTTTCTGTTTTATGGCTGCAGTCAAACGACTCAGTGCTGATGCAGCAGCACCCTGCAACTGCTTACGTTGCTCAGCCTTGCGTTTGGCTTCAGCGACCAGCTGTGCCTGTAGATCGGCTTCTCGTTGCTGTTTTTCCCGGGACTTGCGTTTGCGCTCAGCTGCCAGCCGTTGTTGCTGTTGGCGTTTTTTTGCCAATCGTTTCTTTCTTAGTGCCGCTTCTTTTTTTAGCACCGCCTTGTGCTTGCGCTGGGCCAGTAGCCGCTTTTTCGCTGCAGCCTTTTTCCTTGCCTGGGTCTTTTTCACCACTTTGAGCCGGGCCAGTTCCTGAACACGTTTCTTTTCGGCCAATCGCCTTTGCTGATCGACTTTCCGACGCTGAGCCTGGGCCTTTCGAACCAGTTTTTCCTCTTGTAGGCGTTTTTTCTCCGCTGACCTGATCTTGACTTCTTCTTGTCGGCGCTGCTGCTGTACCTGTTTAATTTGCCGCTGTAGTTGTGCCAGTTTTTGCTCTTGCAATTTTTGTAGATTCAGTTTCTTCTGATCCTTTTGCTTGAGTCTGGCGAGTTCCTTTTGCACCGCCTGTTCGTCAAGCGTGACGGCCTTGACTGGCGTCTGTATTGACACAGACTTCATCACAATGCTTGACTGAAAACTGAATAATAGGAGTAACAGCAGAGCAATATGCACCAGTAGAGCCAACAAAAAAGACCGTATCACCCAGCCGCCACTGGTACTGTCCAGCGAAGGCCTCCGGTCCTGATTCACCCTGCTCTCCTGACTACTTGGCATTGGGGTCCGTCACCAGACCAATACTGGGGACTCCAGCTTTTTGCAAACTGACCATGGCCTGCACGATCGCACCATACTCTACCCGTCGATCTCCACGCACCAGAAATGGCGTTTTTGGCTGGCGCCGCAGTACTGCAGCCGCCATGGCGTACATCCGTTGCAGTGTAACCGGCGTACTGGCGTCGTCATTGATAAAATATTCGCCACTGGCATTGACATCCACCACAAAGGGCTCGGCATCCGGATTCAACACCGGCTTCGCCTCAGCCCTGGGCAATTCTATCTTTACACCCTCGGTCAACAAGGGTGTGGTCACCATGAAAATAACCAAAAGCACCAGCATAACATCAATATAGGGGACTACATTGATTTCTCCCATGAGTTTCTTTCGGGGGCGTTTGCTGTAGCTATAGCGCATAATCAAAGAACCTCAATTAAGAAAAAGTCTCACAGACTTTTGTCAGCACGTCGGTTGCCCAATGTTTGTCGATTCACGATAGCCAGAAATTCTTCCATAAAAACCTCATAGCGACTACCGAGGTGTTCTGCTGAATTAGAAAACCGGTTATAGGCTATCACAGCTGGAATCGCGGCGAATAAGCCCATTGCCGTTGCTACCAGGGCTTCAGCGATACCGGGGGCAACCGTAGCAATACTGGCCTGCTTCATCACCCCCAGAGAACGAAAAGAGTTCATAATGCCCCACACCGTGCCGAACAGACCCACATAAGGACTGGTGGAACCCACCGTGGCTAAAAATGACAAATGGATTTCCAGAAGATCAATCTCCCGACTCAGTGCGACACGCATCACTCTGTGCACTCCGTCGACCAGCTCAGTCCGATCCAGCCCCTCCTGTGTGGACAAGCGACCGTATTCACTATAACCCGCTACAAAGATATTGCAGATTCCGTGGGCGTTGCTACGGCTGCTGGACCATTGTTGAAACAGGCGTTCCAGATCACCTCCGGACCAAAATGCATCTTCAAAGGTATCTGCGGTTCGGGTCAACGAGCGCATGGCAAACCATTTGCGAAAAATCATGGTCCATGAAATTAATGATGCCAGCAGCAGCATTAACATCACAAACTTAACCAACAGACTGGCGTCGCTGACCATCTGCAGGATAGAAATCCCATCTTGAGAAGTGGTTATATTCATGATTTTTTCCATTGTTTCAGTCAAGCCATTCCTTTAATCGGGTATAAAGCAAGGTGGGCATTCTTTTCGCAGACAAGCTCACGGCATCCAGGCAGGCCAGTTTGATCTGGCCACTACATAACAGTGTCTGCTCCCGGATAATATTCTGCTGCAACACAATACTGGCATGGCCCAAACGCTCGATAGTAGCGGATACTGATAAATAATCATTCAGTCGGGCCGGTTGAACATAATCAATTTGCACCGACCGTACGGCCAGTAGCAGCTGCTCCCGGGCAACAAGATCACTAATTTCAAAACCTGCCTGCCGCAACCACTCGGTGCGGGCACGCTCCATAAACCGAAGATAATTGGCGTAATAGACAATACCCGCTGCATCGGTGTCTTCATAATAGATCCGAACCGCAAATGAAAACACGTCATCGACCATCACCCCGTTCTCCCGGACGAGCGGATAGCAGCACCATATGTTGGTGACTGAGGCAGCATTGGACCAGAGAATTGTTGAATTAAAGTGGTAATCAAGGGTCGATTTTCAGGTTTCAGTCAGATCCTGTTGTTGTGCCGGAGGAAAGTCCACAGCTGGACTCTCTATTCTCCCGGGTGGCTGTAGATGGAAGTACAACCAGGCGGAGCGGGTCGCCATACGCCCCCGCGGTGTTCGCATCAGCAAGCCCTGCTGAATGAGATAAGGCTCGATGACATCCTCCAGAGTGCCGCGCTCTTCCCCCAATGCGGCGGCGATATTGTCCAGACCCACCGGTCCACCGTCAAACTTCTCCAATACCGCACGCAATAATTTGCGATCCAGAATATCCAGTCCACCAGCATCCACATCCAGCATCGACAGTGCCTGCCCGGCAATATCGCCAGTGAGTCTGCCATCTCCCTTGACCTGGGCAAAATCCCGAACCCGACGCAACAAGCGATTGGCAATTCGGGGTGTCCCGCGGGAGCGGTGTGCGATACAAGAGATACCTTCCCGCTCCGCCGGCATACCCAGAAGAGCCGCAGAGCGAGCAACAATAAACTCCAGTTCTTCGGGCTGATAAAACTCCAGCCGCTGCACAATACCAAAGCGATCACGCAACGGCGAAGTCAACAACCCAGCTCGGGTGGTTGCACCCACCAGGGTGAAGGGTGGTAACTCGAGCTTGATCGAACGTGCAGCCGGGCCCTCCCCGATCATGATATCCAGGTGATAATCCTCCATCGCAGGATACAAGATCTCCTCGACAGCAGGATTTAATCGATGTATCTCATCGACAAACAGCACATCATGCGGCTCCAGATTAGTCAGCATAGCCGCCAGATCACCTGCTCTCTCCAGTACCGGGCCCGAGGTCTGACGTAACTTGGCACCGAGTTCTTCAGCAACAATGTGAGCCAGCGTGGTTTTACCCAAGCCGGGGGGGCCAAACAGCAGCAGATGATCGAGTGCTTCACTGCGGCTCCGTGTGGCTTTGATAAAGATCTCCAGCTGCCTGCGCAGCTTTTTCTGACCTACAAAATCACACAATCGAGTGGGTCGCAAACTACGATCAACGACCTTTTCCGGAGTGGATTCATTCCCGCTAACGGGGGAAACAATACGTTCAGTACTATCCATTCGCCTGTCTTATTTCCTGTACTGAATCATGCCTTAGCCTGCCGCATGCCCTGTAATGCACCACGCAGGAGCTCAGCATCCGTGAGGTTTTTCCCCGGTACGGCACGAACGGCCTGTTCTGCCTCAGAGCTTGAATAGCCCAAAGACTGTAGCGCCTGAACGG